>Ga0126342_10005755_pt1 | contig 21770 bp, 24 predicted proteins | sample Cyp1metagenome_FD_92528 | JGI IMG/M metagenome (GOLD analysis project Ga0126342, IMG submission 92528) | Coral microbial communities from Lord Howe Island, Old Settlement Bay, Australia - Cyphastrea 1 metagenome | ecosystem: Host-associated > Invertebrates > Cnidaria > Coral ... | reverse complement strand
CCGATTTCGGGCCTCCCCCCCCCCCACACCCCCTAGATTAGCTTCGCTTCGCTTCGCTTATACCTATACTCAAGCCCAGGCCTTCGGCTGGCTTTCGTGATATATTATAATATATATATCCATATATTACATATTATATATACATACATTATATATAGCGTTATAATATCTCAAATGTAATATGAGGATAAGATGACATGATATAATACAATAAACAGTAAAAACTGATTTAGTACACTAGTAAGTATAATGTAATAGTTATGACCTGTAATATCAATGGGAATAAAATACTGTAATATCTCATTGTATTCATCCACTGTATTCCCATAATGAGTTGTAATATATTCTCACATATACAAGATACAATATACATGATCAATTGTGAAAATCCCATTAGATACATATCCGCATTCCATTCCCATTAGAATACATAGTTATGACCGAGATGATATACTGTCTGGTAAACTAGCATAGCTATGGCAAATCACAATGTTTACAGGATATAATAGGAAAGTCAACTCTACATGGGCAATGATCAATAGCTTTGTTAAATTAACAAAAACTACTTAGTTTCAATAGCTAGAACATATTATAGATTATAATAGTTATGATCATGATATCAGCAATCAATAAACACATATAATATCCCCTTCTGGTTGGTGGTCTGAGCCCCTCTGAAAAATATGAGTTCGTCAGTTGGGATGATGACATTCCCAATACATGGAAAGTCATAAAAACCATGTTCCAAACCACCAACCAGCCATTATAAGTATCATAAACCATAGTTATTGGAGTTATGTTCAACCAACTTAGCTATGTTGATATCTTTTTATATGGCATTCCCATAAAATTCCCTGGTGAACAGATCCATCCAATCCCATTTTAGTCCGCTCGCTGTATCTGTGGCTTGTCGAGGGCCTTCATGATTTCCAGCTCTTCCTTGGGCTCTTGCCAGATCCTGATCCAAAATTTGACCCCTTCGCTGGATTTGAGCGCAGCACAGATATTGGGTAAAACAAACATGAAGATCACTAATGTTAATACTTAAGACAATGTTGATTAATACTAAATTTAAACCAATGTTAAGCATCATCCCCAGATCGTCAATAGGAAATTTATGATAATCATAGGATATATCTTTGATAATCATAATAATGGATATATATTATATATACAATGAACATATAATGGATATCTGGTTGGTGGTGCAATAACCATCTTGAAAAATATGAGTTCGTCAATGGGAAGGATGACATCCCAGATATGAAATGGAAAATAAACAATGTTCCAAACCACCAACCAGAAAATAAACGGGAATTCAAGAAATGCCAATACAATGTCACAATAATGACAACTCATATAATAAAACAATTAAAACATGAACACTAATATAATACATGTTGCTAGTAAAAAAAATATATATAAACAATGTCAGAAACATATCTTCTTTATATTTATATATATATACTAATCCAATGCTACATCAAGCATCGTGACCCGTTGAGCTGCTTTCCCACAACGAGACCGTTGACCTGCGAATCAAGGTGGCCAGGGGCTCATTGCTGCTGGCAGCCTGGCCGGTACTGGGTTACTGGGATCGAATGGGGTCAATGTTCAGACACTTCAAGGGGGTCAGGAAATACAGTACCCCCTGGTAAACATACAAAAAACTATGGAATTATCCACCATTTTTAATAGGTAAATCAACTATCAATGGGCCATTTCCAATAGCTATGTTTGTTTACCAGAGGGTACCAAATGGCAATTGAACAGCTTTAAGAGTTTACACAGTTCAACTGTTAAGAACTTCGGTGCTTCCAGAATAGGAAATAGAACGGTTACAAGAATGGTGCAGCAAATGTAAAAGAAAATTGTCATACAAGCCCTGTAGCTGCAATATTCTCATACAGTTACATGTTAATACAAAGTTTATACAGTTTGTTGTGGAAAATCACTACAGGATTAATAGGTAAATAAATGTAAATGAATCTATATCTATTCATGGGCCATTTCCCATAGCAAAGTGTCAGTTAACTGGAAGCTAGATGGGTAGATGATTTGTGACACCCCGGATGGAAAGTAATAGCCTTGCCCACTATGCTTCCAAGTTTGCAAATAAATCATGGAATCATAGTGCATTCACCATCATCCAAACATCTCACTGTTCTTCTTGCTCCCAAACTGAAAATTGGATTGTTTTGCAACATCAAGTACATCATCAATTCCCAGCTTTCTACGCTCACTTTCCCACCATCTTCCCGCGGTAACTTCACCCATTTTCCGCTTTTCGCACCTGAAACAACTGCTCCGGTGGCTCCTCCACGGGCGCCTGCCACCGACCATTTCCATGGCAGGGACATCCCCACACTGTTTTCTGGACTTTCCAGCCGCCATGATTACAAGAGGATCATCATCCCCAGATCGTTAATAGGAAATTTATGATTATCATAGGATATATCTTTGATCATCAAAATAATGGATATATATATATATATATAATGGACATATAATGGATATCTGGTTGGTGGTTTTAACCATCTTGAAAACTATGAGTTCGTCAATGGGAAGGATTATCCCAGATATTATGGAAAATAACAATGTTTGAAACCACCAACCAGATCATCATCATCCCAAGATCGTATTTTTTTGATCAAATGGGAGCTCAAAAATCAGAGATCCACTATGACTCACTATGATCCAATACATTTCATCATCCCTAGTGGAGAATTCTATAGTGGAAAGCACTTATTTCGAGATAATAGTTCCAACATGTGTCAAAACTCCGTCAAAGTTAGGCCCATCTTGGGATGAAAGTCTCACAACCCCCTCCCCCCCCCAAAAAAAATGAGATCAATTTTGGTGAAGCTTAGACAAACTTCTACCCTCTGGTAATTTAACAGTTCGCTATTGAAAATGGCCAGTTATAGTGGATTTTCCCATTAATAGCATGGTGATTTTCCATGGCTATGTTAAATAACCAGATGGTATCTTTTGTGGGGGGGTTGCATTTTTTCCTGACTTCCAAAGATGTTTCGAGGCGACCTTCCAGGTTTCGCCTGGTACATGGACGCCAGCAACCACTCCTTCCAGGCTCCTCCCTCAACGGGTGCCGCCTGTAGATCAGCTGGGGGCGTTCTTAAGTCATGGGGATCCCAAACTCACCAGGGGTTTTCAATACCAAAAAAAAATCTAACTTTGGATGATTTGGGGGTACCCTCATGACATAGGAAACTTCCAAATCATATCAAATTATGTGATTATTTCTATGTCCCTATTGTTTTCCCTCATTGCAAAGGATGCTTCTCGTTTCATTGAGGATTTTGGAGTGACGCTCTTGGTAGTAACTCCTTGGGAATATGTCGGACCGGTCGGACCCGCCCAAAAACTGCGCTTCGCATTGTTGTGTTTCAGTAGGAAGTCCGATCTCAGAAACCAACCAATTTGGAAGTCCATTTACCCGGCCTCGTAAACTGACAAAAAAAACAAAAAAAACTACTGGGAAAATCACAATGGCTATTAATGATTATTAATGGGAAAACTCATTATTTCGACTGGGCCATGGCTTCAAGTTCGCAAACTCTTAGTTTACCATAGGGTAAACCTCCATTTTCCTATGGTTTTCCTATGGTTTTTAGCTTTACCCTTGGATCAAACGTGGCTTGGAAATCCCCTCGAACGAAACTCGGCCAAGCCACGCCGAGGAACTGCCGGCGATCTGAGCAGCGCCGACGTGTTTACGACGCTTGGCATGTTGAGGGATGATTGGTAGCCAGCCTGTTTCTCCAAAGTATCAAACATAATCATTAAACACTATAAACATCTATAAACCACCAATGAGAACAGAAAGGGATAGACGGGATAGATCATGTCAAATTTGCTGGACTATCGCAAATTAACTGAGAAAGATCTTTAAGGAAAGGATCCACAACTAAAATTAACTGCTTCGAAATCACCAAACACTATGGTGGTCTATACCTTCCATAGATATCAGCATCGGCGCCTGCTTCATTCTCTGGAATGCAGTAGCCAACAAAGTAGCAATGACCTCAAGCCCAGGTGGACCCGGAGAAACTGGACGGAACCACAGTTCACGTCAAAATATTCAAAATGTATTCAGACAACCGAACCCAGACACAAAATCTGTGACATGTAGTGTGCATACCCTTGTGATATCTCCGTTTTAGATGGTTAAAATATGTTAAAATTCCATCACAAGGCTGGTGAAATCCCTCATAAAATGCACATCTTCCATGGCTTCTGGCAGGCCAGTGCTGCAGTGCTGGAAATCAACTGCTGCGCTTGCAGAGCTTGCGCTCGGACGTGCGATAGGGCCTGCACGCATGTGTGCCATGGTCAAGTTACATAGGGATTTTCATGGGTTACGGTCATCCTAAGCATTATCCCAATAACTCATTAATGACTATAATAACCATTATAAATATGGGTTAATGAGTTATTATTAATATGGATAATAGTTGCATCATTAATGAGTTATTATATGATTCAATTATTACTGTGACAATAATAACTCATTATTAATGTGATTATATCTCATTAATGACTATAATAACCATTATAATTGATTATTTATAACCGTTAATAACTATGAAACTATGACTATAGACTATAATTGATTATAATTGATTATAATTTAGAATGCATCGCTACCCTCTGGTAAATTAACATAGACCCTGGCAGATAGGGGTTGGAAGACTAGTTTCCATTAAAAATTGGTGATTTTCAGGGTCTATGTTTATTTACCAGAGGGTAATGGTTATTATTGGGTTCTAGTTGCATCCCCACCTGGAGCTCTGCAGCACACTCCTTCCGCCAACGTTGCACCAAGTCTTCACAGTGACGATGGCAAAAGGCCTCTGCAAAACTCCGAGGCCATGGAACGTGGCTGGGAAATCCCTAGAAATAGAGGATGAATCATGGGAAAATCATCTATAAATGGAAGATTAATCCCATCTGGGTAAATTAAAATATTTCACTAACCTGAATTAAGGCCATTTGGGGATAATTTCCCTTACTAACCATGATTCCAGTGAGGGAGACCAGTGAGGTCGTTATAATTTACCCAGATCCCACCACTATGGAGGATTTCATGGGAAAATGAGTGGGAGAGAACTATCGTAGCTACCATCTGGTTATGACTAACAGTTCGCCATGGAAAGATCCACCTTTTTTGAGAGGTAAGCCATCTATAAATGGGCCATTTCCCATGGCTATGTTAAATAACCAGAGGGTATCTGAAATCACCAAAAACAACCAATGTGTGTGATCCCACTCACTAGCATACCGTCCTGTGCCCTTGAGCCACAAACGCAATGTGATGTCCTTCCCATGAGGATGGACATGCTCAATATCAATCAATAAATTAGGTACTCTATGAACCATCATTGGATATAATTAGACAATTGGCTGTTTATTGATCCTTATAGAACATCCAATATCCATCAATGTTCAATAATCATATGCACTTTATCTAAGAATGATTCATATACAGTATATATATATAATATACGTATGTATATTATAATTACATATAATTACAGCTGTCTTTGGTCGAAGCTCTAGTTGTTGTTGGTTCCAACTAGATCACGAAGTCACTCGAAGTGTCACGAAGTGCCACCTGGGAGTTCATCAGTAAGCCGCGAAGGCCTGACCGAAGAAAGCTTCCCAACCGTGAATATACTTTGGCAAATAGAACTCCTGGTTTCAATAGCTAACGCATATTCTAGATTATAATAGTTATGATCATGATATCAATAATCAATACAAAATATCATATCCCTTTTGACATATTTCTATAACTGGTTGGTTGTATACCTACCCCTCTGAAGAATATGAAAGTCAAATGGGATGATGAAATTCCCAATATGTGGAAAAAATAAAAGCCATGTTCCAAACCACCAAATAGGACTCACATCACATTGAACCCAAAATGAGGGAATACCATGACGTCATGTGCGGAGATGTTGATTACACACGCACCACAATCAAATGTAAACTAGAAATCTGAACAGGCAATAACACGATACAAACTACCAATTGCGAAGAGAACATGTTTATCCAAAAAACAAATACAAAAAGGACAAATCATTAAAGTGCGTGAAATATGGTATGAGTCATATAGGAAAGTATCTGAATGGGATGGGAACCAATGAAAAATGATAGAACACAACATAATCAACGTGACAAATGCCATAATCAAATCAACAGTAAATTATTCGTCACGTCTATGCAAACTATGGAAATGGCTCAGGAAAATGGTATGGTTAATTTTCATGCTGTACAAAGTTCGATGTGTTGTTTCAAACCTCGCCAAGGACGTGTGAATTGGGGGACCTGAATTTGCATACCAGTTTTGCCCAATGTATGCGGCTGTAACTCGTTCAGAGGCATGGATCAATAAACTGCCTCCCAACTATCAAAAGGGGACTTTCAAACCACGTGAAAATGATTTTCCAAATGTACGCAGATTCCCGTACCATCCTACTAAAAAGAACGAATAAATGTTTGAATTCGAAAAATGACTGGTTCCATTGAAGCCCTAATATCCACCTGTTGGCAAAAGAATACGGCATTATACGGCATTGCCTTAATATGAACATGGCAACAAATATATCAACATTGCAAAAATACAAACATATCTATTTCATTCTATTTCACCATATCAACGTTGCAAAAATATAAACGTATCTATCTCACCTACAGCAACCGTTTGCAATGATCAGTTGCACCCACATTTGGTACAGAACAGAATTTTCTGGAGACCGATTGGCAGATCAATTTCTATTGGAGATATTCCGGATTCCGAATCCACTTTGTCCCCCAGTAATCAGTTGGTTAAACACAAAATAACCTTACAGATATTCTATCTACAGAAACTATAGTTCCCCTCCGGAAACTAACAGTTCGCTATTGAAAATGGCCCAGTCCGAAATAGGTGATTTACCAATTAATAGCATGGTGATGTTCCATCGTTTTTCGTATGTTTACCAGAGGGTAATCTATGTTAATCTATGTTAATTATAGAATCCATGATAGTTAACTATATTCTATCTACAGAAACTATAGTTAATCTATGTTAATCTATCATTGGCTGTAAATCAACTTACCTCTTTTGATGGGTTCAGCTTGTAGTGTCACCGGGTTCAACGCTGCCTTGACGAAGAGAACTGGAGGTTTACCCACAACATTGTTTTCTAAATTACCATCTAGTTATTTAACATAGCCACGGAAAATGGCCCATAGAAATAGATGGTTTACCTATTAAAATGGTGATTTTCCATGGCTATGTTAAATAACCAGAGGGTACTCTTAAATTGGTACCCACACTAATGATAAACTTGAGGTTTGTTAATCCTGAATTAACATTCTGCTAAACCCCCATCAAATCCCAATTCTGGTTGGTTAACCAACATGATATCCAATTGAATCTCCATATTGCTGGCTATATCGCATACATCCCCGTTATATCACCATAAATGGATTTGTACCTGGGATTTATGGATGTTAATTCTTCGAAAAAAAATTGGGAAGCTCCTATGGGGATAAAATGGTTTTAGTCACCGTAGTAACATTAAAGTAATGTTGCTATGCTTTTTTAACCACCTATTCTATGGTCACTTGATAACGTAAACCAACTACTTATGCTTATTTATTTCGTGGCTTTTATGTCATGTTTAGTCACCATATTCTTCACATCAATCCATGCCCGACATCACACCCTCTGAGCGCTTCAGATCATCCAGGGTGATACTTTTGCCGATCCACGGCGCAGGCGCCAACAACCGCCTCGCCAACGTGGCATGGACTGAAGATGGGATCCGGACACCATGATGTCAAGTGGTAATAGAAATGTGAATATTATATATATATATATACAATGTGGGCTATATATAAATGTAGGTTATAAGTACCATAAACCATAGTTATTGGAGTTATGTTCACCAACTTAGCTATCGTTTGGGTCCCACTTTGTATATATATATACATATATATATATAATTATATATTATATGGATATGATATGGAAATAAAACTGTATGTATGTGCAACAAGAAAAACGGAATTCCCAAAAAATGTGTTCAAATGATACATATATATATCATATTACAGCTTTCCAACTACATTGGATTGCAGTAAATACATGTTTGCTACTGTAACATGAACAAATGGAATGCTAAAATTCAACATTTCCCTACAATGAGAAAAATATGGGGCGTCAACCATGAAATCATATCATGAGACCAAGCTAGAATTGGATGCTAAGCAACGGTCATGGGATACACTGGTTTTATTCTAGTATACCAGCTAACAATAATTGGGTCTTGTGGCAGGATCCAAAAGCATGCCCCCCATGAATCGTTAGATCATTACATAGCAATCGCTATGCCAAAAATAACTGACCCATACTGATAAAAAGGATAAAGGTTAATATATATATATAATGAAATTACCAATGTGCCATTGTAAATCATGATGTATGGATTATAGTCATTTCACCATTATTAAAATCCTCATATTGCCACTATGATTCTCTATCCCCCAATGTGTGTGTATACTTCAACTTTTGACCATGGCAAATGTGACAATGGACAGGGATTGGCCTACTTGGGTGCAGTTGGGGGGTATATTTATGGGTATAACTATTGTACTTGGTGGCTCACTACCCACTGCTCGTAAGTGGGTTAGTTCACCCCAGTTTTTTGAGTGGATTAACCCGCTCCAAAAATCTCATGTAAATCACTGGGGTGAACTAACCCACGAGCAGTGGGTAGTTCGCCACCAAGTAACCCACTGCAACTAGTGGAGCTGCACCCCACAGTACTCATCCAAGGGGAATGGCATCTCTAGGAGCCAGTGATTGCTTGGACGCTTGGAAAAACTCGGGTGCCATTTTATTGTGGTTCACTGGGATATGGCAAGAAGGCTATTCCAATGGTATACTATGGTATACTGGTATACCAACAATAGGGGACATGGATGGAAATGGGATGTCACATACTGTACACACCTCTGATTCAATGAGTCGCAAAAGGCGGTTTTAACACGTCATGATGTCAGCAACCAATGGATCTGTATACTAGAACCCACAAGCTGGATTGCAAAACACGGGGTTGGGATTTCATCAAAGTACAATTGGAAGTTTGCAATGCTTCCTTCACTTCCCTCTCTATTCGGGCTAGCCATGGCTAGCCTGGGGATCAATTCCAATGGATAGAGTTTGCAGTATATATCATTATAAATAAAACTGCCAATTTTGGGGTATTCCCTATTTCTTGGGGGAAAAAAAAACACTCCAAACAGATAATCACATGAAAACTAGCTTAACATTCCTAAGACAGATTGACATATTGACCGCGTGTTCTTGGTAGATCTTATTTCCCTTTGCATATCCCATTACATATCCCATTACATCCCCATTAGTTAGATTCCGGCATTGCATCCCCGTCTAAAATGTTCTTAATTTGATCATATTTTCAAACCCAATAAACCCCCTTATATTTCCATTGTGTTCCGGTTATCCCAATTATCTCAGTGTCTCTCTCTAACAATTCAAATCTGCCAGTAATGCGACAAAGCTAAAGCTAAACCCTACCTTTGGGGGGTGGGTTTTACCATCCATCATAACATAAGGGATCGTTTATAGTTGGCTTTACCACATTATGACCTCAACCCATAAAATCATTGGGATTGACCGTTAAAGTTCCATGAATCATATACCCTCTGGTAATTTAACATAGCTATTGAAAATTGCCATTTATAGTGTGTTTTCCCATTAAAAAATTGTGATTTTCCATAGTTATTTGTATGTTTACCAGAGGGTATTCCGGACGCTAGGTCCTAGGTCACGCCTTGCCAGGGCTTCCACAGGTGCCGCTGCGATGTCGATGAAGGGCAGGATGAAATCCAAGAAGTCCAAGGGAGTCTGGCCATCGACATGAGAATTTTATATGGTGGCGAACTACCCACTGCTCGTAAGTGGGTTATAACATGTTATAACCCCAATTATGTGGGGATTAACATGGATTAACCCGCTCCAAACTTATCCCATGTAAATCACTGGGGTGAACTAACCCACTTACGAGCAGTGGGTAGTTCGCCACCAAGTACCATCAAAAATGGGGATTCAACGGCCACGACACACAGGATAAGGCCTGGGAATATGCACCAATAAATAGATTCATTCAGCATGTGTAAAGTGAGATGATGTGGGATGTAACATCATTCAGAATGGTGGTTAAGCAGCCAAAATGTTGATTTCGATTGATTTCGTCATCAAACATAGGGCTTTCACCCAATGGACTCACCCTCCCCATGGCCAAAGATGGCTGTGGCTGACAGGGTGCCATGATGTGCGACGTATATGGTTGCTTTGTGGGGCTCATATAAATGGATACAGTTAACTGACCATTACCCTCTGGTAATTTAACATAGCTATGGAAAATCACTATTTTTTTATGGGAAAATCCACTATAAACGGTCATTTTCAATAGCTATGTTAAATTACCAGTGTTACATTGTTGAAGCTTTTCTGTTGGTATTTTTTGGACTCCTCATTGTGATCGTGGGGATGTCCCGTTCAAGATCCTACAGGATTCACAAGGCCAACCCTGGAGCCTTTGAAGGTTTCAGCTTACTTCAGCTTGGAATGACTCAACTCAACCTGGTTGGTGGTACACCTACCCCTCTGAAAAATGATGGAGTTCGTCAGTTGGGATGATTAAAACATGTTCCAGTCACCACCAACCAGCAACTCATAATCTTCCAATATGTCGACGAGTTTCAATTCGTGTACATCCACGCCTTCACAGTAGTGGATGCCAGGACATCTTCAAAGACTCCAGCAGGCGATAAAGAGGCCAAATTTTCCAGCAGAAACAGGGCCTCCAGCTGCCAATCTTTGAGGAAAACCCTGTGAATTTGGAGGGCAAAAAGGAATTGGAGACACCCGCAAATAACTCAATGAACCGTGAAAGTACGTATTTTATACATCTACTTTACGTCTACTGCTGAAAATACTACACCCGCAGCCAAACATGACCCACATTTCTATGTGTAAACGCATTGCAGATCGGTGTACCAACGTTGGCGATATTCAGCGCCAAAGCGGGCGTTCTGCGATCAAAATTTCTGTGCCATTCTCTGGATTCAACCTCTCAAGATGGGTCAAAATTGGGCACTCTGAATCCATCAAAATCCACCTTTGGCCATGTGATAGTGGCCTGTTTGGACTCACTTGCGAGTCAAAAGCCTGGAAAACCGTTGTTATCCAAAGAATGAAATGCAAGATCCTGTCATGGAATGTTCATTGAATCTGTGGTGCCGAGTCTACATCTATCTAAATCAACGGCCAGAAATTCAATATGCTAGCAGCAATTCATTTAACAATTACAACAAAAGTATACAAACAGGGGATTTTTCAGGGTAACCTATTTTCATCAATTTTTCATGCAGTTTACCCATGTAAAACGGTTGGTTTATACATGTTTATACCCCCCGTTTCTGTTCGCTAAATATGATATTAAATATCCATTTGTTATGCCATGAACAACATGGAGCAAGAAAAAAAACATGCTTTTGCAGGGTAAAACATGGTAAAACTATGTAAACTCCCATTTTTCTCAGTTACATCCGACATGTTTCCAGTTGAACCGTCCGGCCTGACAACACTGGCGTTCGATCCAAACGTCCCTCGTTCGCCCGGCGGGCACCTGCGTGCGAAAGCCGTGGAGCTTCGCGAGTTTGGCGGAAGTTGGATTGAACATGGTTCAAGGGGCATAATATATATATAATATATATATATATATAGTTATATATATATTATATATCTGCTTCCATTTTCAGCCCCAACTCTGGAGTTTTCTGTTCTTTCCTATTACTTGAATCATATTCCTGCGATATTTGTGAGCTTCCCAAACATGCATCCAAGTATATTAATTTTCTCTGGAGGAAATGCCAATTCAAGTCCATTTGATGATGATAAGGTCGGATGGGAACATATCCAAATACACCACTTGCCGAAACTGCTATTTGAAACAAAATGGGTGTTGCCACGATGACTCCACTACTACAAGAGCAGTTCTTAGGACAAACATGACAAAAGGCATCAACAACGTTTTTTTCAGACCGTGACTTCAGGGACTGGAACTGATATTCAAAAACATGTGCTTACAAAGTGTTGAATATTGTAATGCCATCATCCACCACCGACTTCAGAAACTAGCCGAATTGATGAATGACAGCAACCAGTGTTCAACACCTGCGTCATATCATTTGCTACTCGTTTTCGTCTACGAGGTGTTTTGGCCCAAGAAACCAAGTTTTGACAAACAACCCAAGAATTGTTATATACCCTCTGGTGAACTAACATAGCTATTGAAAATGGCCATAAAAATAGTGGATTTACCCATTAATAGCATGGTGATTTTCCACAGTTTTTCGTATGTTTACCAGAGGGTAAATATCACATTGTCCAGACAAACTTCAAATTTTCCCGGAGTCCATGACAATCACATCGCAGTACGACAATCAAATCATGTTGTTTACTGGACATGTTGCACCATGTATTCCAAATTACATGTCATGTCCAAGCAAACTACACATGTAAGTCGTCCCCAACTCATTTATATATATATATATACATATGTATATCCATTTATGCTCCATTTTCTCCCACTATATGTCCATGATGGTTGGGTTGTCTTTAAACACCTTTTGTTGCAGAAAAAGAACACAAAAACATTGTTTGGGCTAATTTGGATAATTTCATGAAAACCACCGTTGTTCCACAGTAAAACACATCCCCATTGTCAATACTAAAACACTGTAAACCATATTTGTCATTTGTTTTAACAAAATGGTAAGCAATTACCATCTTCATACATATGTCGGCTGAAAACATTTTTTTTCGTCAAAAACATGACGATATCGATTTGTTTTTCAGACTTAAAACATCATTCAGAATCGGTTCATCATTTTTCTCAACTTCGATCAACGGCCATTTCAGGAACCTAAATTGGAGGTACCTACCATATATAAGACCTATGTAAGGGAATATTCCCATTGACCCATGAACCTTGGTCGATATTTGGTCGGCAACACCATGAACCTTGGACCCACCGGGAATGCCGCCTGCAGCTGCGTTGCCACCTCCAAGGCCACCTCCAAGGCCTCGCGTTTAGCCTGCACGTCCTGGGGAAAAGCCAAGTCACTGATGGATTCCTTATCATTGATGTGTATCTAGATCAATATCTACATAACTTTGTAATATATATATATATATTATTATATGTGTTTGTAAATATAATTACTTTACTTCGAGTTATCCCCACAATGACATCTATACGTTTTGTTACTGGCAAATCTTCTGGCATTCTATCTGACATATCTTCTGGCATTTTATCTGGCATATCTTCTGGCATTCTATCTGGCATATCTTCTGGCATTCTACCAGGCATATCTTCTGCAATATGTTCGGGCATATCTTCTGGCACTCTATCTGGCATATCTTCTGGCATATCTTCTGACATTCTATCTGGCATTCTATCTGGCATATCTTCTGGCAAACATTCTGGCACTTTATCTGGCATACCTTCTGGCATTCTATCTGACAATCTATCTGGCATACCTTCTGGCATTCTATCTGGCATATCTTCTGGCATTTTATCAGGCATATCTTCTGGCATTCTATCTGGCATCATATCTTCTGGCATTCTTTCTGACATTCTATCTGGCGTTCTATCTGGCATATCTTCTGGCATTCTATCTGGCCGTTGAGGTCCGGCGGTGCTCACTGAGCTCGGAGGGTCCCAGGTTGAGGTCCAGCGGTGCTCACTGAGCTCAGACGGTCCCAGGTTGAGGTCCAGCGGTGCTCACTGAGCTCAGACGGTCCCAGGTTGAGGTCCAGCGGTGCTCACTGAGCTCAGAAGGTCCCAGGTTGAGGTCCAGCGGTGCCCAGTGGGCTCAGACCCTTGCAGTTGAGGTCCAGCCAGTGCCCACTGCGTGCGGAAGTTGGCGAAGAGCTTGGCGAAGAGTTGGCAAGGCGGAAGTGAACGTGGGAGTGGATGCAAAGGTGGTGGAGGAGAAGCTGGAGGAGAGGGAGGAGGATGAGGGGGAGGAGGCGGAGGAGGAGAACAACTGTGATAAAATCTAACAACCCTCACCTGGCAGGTGGGGAATATATATATATGTTGTATGTATGTTATGAATCATTACCTTGTATATATATATATACATATTTACTAAGGATCAACATCATGTATGGGAAAATATGGGTTGCTGTCTATAAATGATGGGTCAGTAATATTCCTCAAAAAATGAATAAGCAGTCATGTTTATGGACCGTATATATATATATGTATTGAAACAAATCAATACTTACATAGATCAATATATAGATATATGCATATTTATATATTTATATATGTATGTGTATATACATATATATATACATACATACATAGTATATATAATTATATAATTAGGGAATATGTAGACATATATATATGGATAATAAATATATATATATATATACATATACATAGTATATATAACTATATATATGGAATATGTAGACATATACATATGGATTATATATATATGTATATATATACACATACATACACATATACATACACATATACATATACATCTTATATATATATATACACATATCACTCCCTTGTCAGCGGGGGGGGGGGCATACCTAAATGTAAGATACACAGGGGCCTTGAAAATGTAAGTTTACATTCTCAAGGGTTCTCAAAGTATTCTTGATACCGCCCCAAGGAATGACACACAGCGGGACATCCAGCGACCAATTATACATTATCCGGTGTTCTTTGCATCACACCGTATCTATGATATAAATGTAAATATGTGTGTATAAATAGATATAGATATATATATATATATATCAATATACATATGTTGTTTTAGACATCTACTAAAATGATATACACATACCAAACGACACAGGGATCTTCATCTCGCCACTCATCGCTCCGCGCGTTGCGCCGTGTCCTTTCCACTCAGTTGCTCGGCCAAGGTCCGGGCCAAGCCCCAATGTCGCCCAGCAGCTCGATGGAACTTCTCGGCTAAGGCCTTGGGACGGAATGAAAATACAGATGGGATGCAACATGTTATAATTTTGGGAAATTATTTCAAATGGGAAGATGCATGTCATAGATTGTAGTATCATTGGTAACATTTCAAATACTTCAGTCGAATTTGGCAATAGTCAGATGGGAAGAACCATGTTATAACTTTGGGTAAATATATGAAGAACCAATATATTGGGATACACACATGATATAATCTTCAACATACAGATGTAAATATGAAGAACCAAAGTTTTGAATTTTCTTTGAATCTTCGCTATTGACTCAGAAGCCAGCAAAGCTAGGGGTTAAAATCAACAATGAAACGTGTTTTAGTGATCAGCCGGGGTGAATATGAGCGAATTAGAGTGAATTCGTTCCACTTTTCATTGGGAATGGCAACAGCATTCTCCCAATCTCCTAAGCTATCATGTGGTTCGGAAACTCTATTCATAGCTCCAACTGGTCGCCCTTGGCTAATAAAATAAAGGGAATGTGGATCCCCCGAACTCAGCTCAGCGTGCCGCACCACTGGATAGTACAAGTCACCTTCAAAGCCCACAGTAGCTGGATCATTTCATCCCAAAGTCGCAGTGAAGTCGTTATAATTTACCCAGATATGATCTGGTTTGTGGTTTCAAACCCTCTGAAAAATATGAATTCATCAGTTGGGATGATGAAATTCCCAACTGAATGGAAAGTCATAATCCAGCCATGTTCCAAACCACCAACCAGTGATGGATCAAACGGTAATTGCGTTCCATATTTCTGGGACAAATGAACCTCCAAGCTGAGCTGTCGCTGCTGAGCTCCCGACAAAGTGACGGAAGAGGGCTAAGTAGTCGCCTTGTTCAAAAAGGATCGCACACAGAAGTTGGAATTCATAGGTGGGGATATGTTTGAAGAATGAATTGGATGTCACTTAGTCACCATACCAAGATTGTTGAGGTGTCTGAACATGGGATATACTAGCATTTACCCACCCAGTTTGGGCTATGCTAATATGAAATAATGTATTGTTATAATTAATCACAATTAATGGGGAACAAATGATTAACCAATACATTTCGGGGATGAAGATCCAGAAACTGCTAGATATTTTGGATGATTTTGCTGTGCCATCAATCTACTAAATCAATTTTTATGTGGGTAAAACTCAATTTCACAAAACATCCCCCAGTCATCACCAGTTTTATAGGTCGTATAAATAAACCATTCCAGTCATATACTTATGGCATTGTACCCTTAAATCAACAGAACTTCGGATCCTTTCCGCCATTACCGACAGATCCATCGCCTGCATAGGTCAGAAACTCTGCACGATCAAAGTCCGTGTCCACCTCTACTTGCAGATCGATGTCCTCGGCGTCACCTGGGTCCAGGGTACGATCCACGGCGGGAGAGCCTGTGGCCACGTGACTTTCATTACCCTCTGGTGTCATGAAACATGGCTTGCTGGAAAACGGCCCATTTATATAGATTATAGTATATAGATGGGTTTTTCCATTTAAAAAAATCATTGATACTGGGATTTTCAATTGCAATGTTTGATCACCACAGGGTAGTTGGAGTGTCTGTGACATCATATTTATGGGTTACTGACCTCACAAATCATCCTGGTTTAACTGGTGGATCTGGCGAATGTGGCGCTGTCGACTCCAATGCTGACACCTGTGACGTACGTTTTTTCATCCTTGAGCATGCTTGGCATCAACCACTACCCTCTGGTAAGCAAACAGAAAGCTATTGGAAATGGCCATAGAAATAATGGATTTACCCATTGAACATGGTGATTTTCCATAATTAGTTATATATGTTAGTTTACCAGAGGGTAAATTCTTCGAGAGTTGGATGAAGTCTCGATGTGATTTGTGCTGTTGTCCCCCACGTGTCTCCCTCCACGCTCACGTCGTCGCACTTGGGATGATTCTTCTTGTACAACCCATGAAAAACCATCACTGCCATGAAGGTATCCTGAAATACTTGGTGGCTCATCCCACTTAGTAAGTGGGTTATAACCCCAGGGATTTACATGGGATAAGTAGGGTTAATCCACTTATAACTGGGGTTATAACCCACTTACGAGCCATGGGATGAACCACCAAGTAGTGTCAATACGAAGTTCGCTTCGATGCTCTTTCATGGCTTGGATGTTCCGTTGGGGTATCCCCATGAAACAAGAAACATCCATTGAATCCATATAATCCATATGTATCCATATTTGTCATTTTGAATCTCCATGGTTCTCTATGTATCTCCATCTTCCACTCAATATCCCATGATATCCCACTAATATCACCATTCTGATTGCTTTTTTACAGTTCTTGGTTAAATATGCTTAAATTATGATACCCGAGTGTTACCCGCTGGTAAACTAACAAAACGATACAAAACTATGGACAATCACCATTTGTAATGGGTAAACCAAGTATAAATGACCATGTTCACTAACTTTTCCTATGTTTCCAGGTAAATTCCCCATGTTCTATGAATCTCCCCATCTCCGGGCATCTCCACGTGTCCCCACGTGCCATGGCATCGTCCAACATCTCCAGAAGCTCCACAACGCCGCATCCTTCGCCGCGCCGCAGCAGATCACTGACTTCGGCCAGGGCCAGTTCCTCAACGTGCGCTGCGCGAGGCTGGCCAGGTTAGGTCTATGTTAATTTAATGGAGGGTGTATATATATATACAATGTGGTGCCCCCGTTCGATAGCTAAGTTGGTTTATAACTCTAATAACTAGGAGTTATGGCAGATATATCTATAGTTAATGGGATTACAAACCAACTTATAACAGGGGGGGCACCACCATGTAGACATATCTAAACATGTCTGCTGCAACCCCTTAGTTTGCCCGCGGCCAATCCCTCATATCTTTTGACATGCTCAAATCCCAGCGCAGGGTTCAAGTTCTTGCTTTCCAAAACAATCAACACCAAAACCCTAAAACCCTAAAACCTAAAACAATAAAACCTAAAACCCTAATTTAAAAACCTAAATTCTGAAAACTTAGTCAAAATCACTGCGTATAGCCAGTGTTTTCATTCATCCTCTGGTGAGAAGTATATCATATTGTGAGGATGTGTTGTTTGAGTGTGGGTGAACTAGGGGGTTGCAGGGAACATGTGTAAATGCCAATAAACATAGCCATTTCAATTTCAATAGTAAACATTGACATGATGAGAAACCTTGGGATTTGATGGGCAAACAAAGTCATATGATGCCTGTGGGTACCAAATCTTCGGCAAAAAGATGGGACATGACATATCCCACCATAGTGGAAGGATGTCGATGGTCCATTATCCAACCCCATCTTTGGATGACAATACCTCAGTGTAATCACTATTATCCATCAAGTAAACCTATCCTTCTCATTAGAGTCCACACAGCTATGGGTAAAGATGTCATTGGGTGCCCCTTGTTTTTTCATGCGAAATACTTGCAATGACCAGTCCAACTGCTATCCCCTATAGGTCTTAAACTTAGATCCATAGCCACTATGCACCGTTCCAGGCAAGTAACCAGCTCTCCAAAGGAAAGCTGTGAGGCCAAATGGTGCCGCACCTGCCAGGAAACTCTACAATTTGAAAGCAAGGAATGCGTCACGCAAAAGCAGGGATAGGCAGAACAATGGGGGGTAAAACAATAATAAACCATCCATTTGGGAATGGTTTTACCTATTTATGGTGATTTGCGGATTTGTTCATTATTGAGTTTTACATATAGTTTTACCCACATTATTCCTTACCATGGAGGGTATATAACACTTGCAAAACATTGTTGGTTTGCAGCTTCACAATCATGGCGTGGCAAACTCCTTTCAACCAATTTCGGCCTTCCAGAATTTGCATCTACTTGTTGTGTAAGACGTATCTGGCACATCCTTAACAATGGACTACAGTACCATGTCCCTTCAGGGTATAACCAACACTTCGCAAATCTCCACGCACTGTATTTGGTTCTTTTGAGATCTATCCTACTCATTCCTTGGGATATGACACTGTAGATGAGACATGCTGTCTTTTCAACATGTCGCAACCGATCTGATCCATGAAAGCTCGTTTTATTGGTCATATCGCCATGATTTCTCAATCCTTCCCCATCCAAGCACCAAACCCACAGGCAATCCATTCGCACCTGTCGGAAATGCTCTTCTAAGTCCTCATCAAAATGGAAGGTTTCCGGATATGAGTTTGTATCGAAATGGAGGAGAAACCAATTTGTGGATATTTGTGGTACCCCGATCTGCATTCCCCCGAAATCAACATCCGTCTGCCCTTCTATGCCCTTGTCCTGTGACATCTGTCGATGGCCAAAATATCCTGGTTGACATAGCCAGCGCTGCTTGGAACTCCACTATGTCATCATGCACGACATGGAAAGTTCAAACATGATCAAACATGAAATCGGGACAAGCAGTAGGATTGCAGTGCTTACATAATGTTTACAATTGTTTTTACATTTTTTGCACTTGAACCCAGCTAGTCCACCATCGAGTTCATACTACTGCCCATGGATATGATAATCAATTATCCTCATACGGTGCTTTGATCTCGGCATTTCTCTGTTGTTCCTGCAGGTAGGATGCGCTATCAACTCATTGACATTTCTGTTAACATGTCGCAGTGGAGCTGAATGCAGCTGAAAGAGCCATAAAATTATCCATTGTGTTTGCACGTTTGGCGCATTTTGATCAAATCAGCCTGCCACTTTAAACTGAGGTTTGACGGAAATATGTTGATGCAGGTGGTCCGTCTGCAGCAACTAGTTCTTAAGTATCGAGTCCATCTGTGTTTAGACAAGTCCAGTCTAGGTCCAAAAATAAAAAAACTGTGGAGAGGCCTGTTTTGACGCAGCTTCTGTGTGGTACGGCGAGGGTCGCGGTCATCTGCTGTTTGGATAACATGGTACAATTTTCCCTACAAAGGAGAAATACCTCCAAATCAGGTGCCTCTTCTTGGCAAACTTTGGAATCTAACGAAGTGAAACTATCAGCTTCTTGCCACAGGCTCTCTAGCCTGTACCTCTGTCCTGGCCGATGAACATTGAGTTGGGAAGACTTCACTGGTTCCTTGCTGCAATTTTCTGGGATGATCCCAACAACAATGTTCTAGGTTTGGTGATGTTTTCGGCATAGGTGTGTACATAACCTGAGCCAATGCGTAAAGTGGGTGGTTTGGACTCGCGTTTTTCAATGCAGTGGATTCCAAGGAGAAGGACTCCTTCTTGTCGCTCTCGCCCAGGAAAGCTCGGATGTTAATCAATGTTGGCCTCGTAAAGGGCGGTAGTCTGAAGGTCAAGACCCTGATGATGATGGTGATGATGGTGGTGACGGTAATGTTTATGATAATGAAAAGGACAGTGGTTAGATTATGATTGTGATGATGGTGATGATGATGACGATGATGGTGGGGATGATGAAGACTTATAGTGATGGTCATGATGGTGATGATAATTATGGTAATGATGGTGATGATGATGATGGTGATGATGATGATTTGATGGTGGTGATGATTTGATGGTGGTGATGATTTGATGGTCACGATTTGACGGTGATGATTTGATGGTGATGATGATGATGATGATGATGATTTGATGGTGGTGATGATTTGATGGTGATGATTTGACGGTGATGATTTGATGGTGATGATGATGATGATAATGATGATGAGGAGGAGGAGGATAAGGATGAGGACGACGGCGAGGATGATGAGGAGGAGGACGACGACGACAATGATGACGACGACGATGATGGATGGATGGATGGATGGATGGATGGATGGATGGATGGATGGATGGATGGATGGACGGACGGACGGACGGACGGATGGATGGATGGATGGATGAGAAAATGAATGAATGAATGAATGAATGACTGAATGACTGAATGACTGAATGACTGAATGACTGAATGACTGAATGACTGAATGACTGAATGAATGAATGAATGAATGATGGAATGAATGAATGAATGAATGAATGAATGAAAGAACGAACGAACGAACGAACGAACGAACGAATGAATGAATGAAGGAAGGAAGGAAGGAACAAACAAACGGACAAATGAATTATGATGGTGATGCAGATGGTGATGGTGATGATGATGATGATGCTGATGATGCTGATGATGATGATGATGATGATGATGCTGATGATGCTGATGATGCTGATGATGATGATGATGATGATGATGATGCTGATGCTGGTGGTGATGGTGATAGTGATGGTGATAGTGATGGTGAGAGTGATGGTGATGTCGGTGATGATGATTATTATGTTCTCCATCAGTGGTACTGGAATTCTGATTTCAGTATGATTACTGCTAAATTGATGATCATACATCACAATCACAATACTGAAAATGTTTGTGATGAAATGAGACCACCGGTCATGCACATTGTGATTTAAATCGGCCTTGCCACAGATTCAACCATGTCGCACAAACTACGGTTGCAGCACACTCGTTGCACAGCATTCTTTTCTCTGTGTTCTACGATGTGGCCGTAGCCATCAGGACCTTAAGCATCGTAGCGGAAAGTAGGGACTTTATGTAGCGATCGAAGTTGCTGAAGACCACTGCCAACGCATTGGCCCCATTGTCATCTATGAAACCTTTGAACCAACGTTCGGCACCCACTCCCTTTATGGTAATCCT
>Ga0126342_10005754_pt1 | contig 21774 bp, 17 predicted proteins | sample Cyp1metagenome_FD_92528 | JGI IMG/M metagenome (GOLD analysis project Ga0126342, IMG submission 92528) | Coral microbial communities from Lord Howe Island, Old Settlement Bay, Australia - Cyphastrea 1 metagenome | ecosystem: Host-associated > Invertebrates > Cnidaria > Coral ... | reverse complement strand
TGACTTACCATGACCGGGACCCAAGTAGAGTGGAAGCAGTGGAAGGGCCGAGGGGAGTTGCATAATAGAGATGTCAAATTGCTTTGTCTGCAACAATGAACGAGCCTCCGAAGCCTCTGGATCAGAATTCTTTTGAACTCGGCTAACTTCTTCTACCGCCTGCACTGCAGAACAACTTGATCATTCTGAATCAAATTCTAAATTTCAATCATGAAACAATGAAATCAATAAGCAAGCAAATCACCTGTCATCCATCTATGATATGTCCTGTCGTCACGTCTATCAAATCAAACCAAGCCGTCTATCAATCACTGTCTACCGTCTACTGTCATATCGGCACCTCGTCTATCGAATCATCCATGATCTACCTCACTTACCACACTACTGCTACTCCATACTCGATACTCGATAATGAAGAATCAGTGTCAGCGAGAATTCAATTGTTCAGTTCAATTCTCAATTCATCATTTAATTATTCATCTATCACCCGGAGCCCACCGCGAACCTCCAAGGGATCAATCACTGACTGTGGCTGCTGTGGCTCACTGTATGTCTCCACAGCTACCTGTCAGGACTCTGTATATATGTTTATGTTTATGTGCTGTGTATGTATTATGTATGCTGTATGTATGTAACTAACTGTAAATGTGTGTATGTATGTATGACTCAGTGAACCCCCCCTCAGTATGTATCTGAGTACTGTATCTGTATGTTAGGGTTGAGTGTGAAGCGCAAACTGATTGAAAAACAAATCTTAATCTGACAGTCACCTTACATGTTGCATGGCATGCGGCTGGCGGCATGTATGACTGCTATGCAATGGCTCCCACTACCTCCATGTCTAAAACTTCAAAAACATAAGCAGTGTCAGCAGCAACACCTCCTGCACTGACCCTTGAATTTGAAGACTGGCGTCGGCGTCTTCTTTTGCCACCGCCTGGAAGCAACCAGACCGCGGGTTGCCGATCAGTTAGTCAGGCAGGCAGGCAGTAGTAGTCTCAAGTTGTCTCAAGTTTGAAGCACCAATTTGAACATATCGACCGTATCATATCATTAATAAATAATAAATAAATATCATGACATGAATCATGACTGACATAAAATTTGTAATCAATAAATCAATGTCGTCAGTCAATACCTGTCATATCCTCTCTCTAGCCTACAACTCTATAACTATGAGTCTATGAGACTATGAGTCTGACAGCTGACATGTTGAAAAAAAGTTAATTGAAAGTTAATTGTAACAATTGAACAAATTGTAACTTGTAATAACTGACATCACCGCAACGTAAGTTCGAATAAGTCAGTCAGTCAGATTCAGATACAGAAGGCAGAGAGTCTCCAGAAATTAACAGCACCAAAATCGGGAGAGCGCGGGGAAAGAAGCGGCCACGGGCGCAAGCAAACAAGCAAGCCGCAAGAGGGAGAAGGAGCGGGAAGCAAGCCCAAACAACAAGCCCTACCCTACACTGATCCAAAACCAGAGACCAGCAAGCAACCAAAGCAGAGCAGGCCGGAAAGACCGATAAGCCAAAAACCACGACCAGCCCCACCACCACTCCAGAATGCCAAGGTCCAAAAAACAACATGCAGCAATGCAGCATGCAGCATGCCGCATGCCTAAATGCATCCTTGCCTTGACAGCTCTGCTGCAGACATTGGTTGCATCTGCGGCTTCTTCAATTACCTTTTGGAATCCAACCCAGTCACGGCACACCAATTAGTCAAGGAATCCAATCGACAGTCTTGGCAGTCTTGGGTTTTGAATTCGAATTTGACTCAAAAGGGCCTCCAAAGGGTCCGTCACCGTAGGTGGCGCATCTTCAGGAACCACACTAGCAGATGCACCCATTGCATTGAGATACTCACATCAGGAGGTAGGCTACAATGGATCACACGATGAATCAGAATCAGAATTTGTATGGAAGCTGTAATTTGTTGAAGAAATGCGACCAGAAATGCAGTACTCAGTACTCAGTACTGTAGTACTGTAGTACTGTAGTAATACAGTAAGTAAATACAGCATCAGCAGCATCAATATCATTTGGTATTTGGAATTTGATATTTTCTTTGCAATGTTTGAAAATGTACAATCCCACAATGCCACAATTTCTCATAGACTCATAATTTCATAATTCATAATTGTGTTGAGTTGAGCTGCTGACGGCTTGATCGGAGAGAGGCAGTGACTTTGTGACTTTAAACTTGAATGGTCCGGTCCACCCAAACAAATATGGATTAATTATTGTTATTATGATACAGTAGTGATACAGATTTTGTTCTGCCAAGTAAGTGATTGTCTTTGTCTTAGAATCCAAGAATCACAAGAGCTCAGGGCAACTGACAACTTGAATTTGAATGGTTGCACAAATGCAATTGCCTGAGGAGCGCCAACGCGAGCCAACACTTTGTTTTCACACCTTGTCTATCTATCTCTGTCACTTGTCCTTCATCGGTTGTCTATGGATCACGAGACTCAAACTTGGTGGCGCATGCCACCAGTGCAGACAAGCAAAGAGACCCGCTTCTGTGCCATGCATGAAGGCCTGCAAGAGACTGGCAGTGGTCGCATCCCAGTCAATCTCAACAAAGCCTGACAAATTAAATTGTTGACACTACACTCGAAGCCTGAATAATGTGGAAGTATGATGGAGCGGCAAAGACGGAACCAAATCTTGGAAAGGTGTGTGTGTTGTCATACAATACATAATTTCATATACAAGTAGTTACAAGTTACAAGTTACAAGTTACAGTCACAGTTACATGGTGCGGAGTGCAGAATACAGCAGTAACAGTAATATCATATACTAAATTCCAGCCGGAAAAATCACAAAATATTTGAATGAATTTGATTCCGCTTCTGCCGCTGGCATGCTGATGCAAGGAATCCTTGCAAGATGGGCCACAGTCGTTGACTCGTGGCCATCGCCTTCTGATTTCGGAAATTGAACTCTGAATGGAACCCACTAAGACTCAAAGAGCGAAACTCATGATTCAGAATTCATGAGAATATGAGTAGAGTCGTCGAGTTGTTATGATTTATAATTTATGATATATGATATATGATATATGATATATGATTCTATGAAATTCTATGATTTATGATTTAGATTTTTAATATATGATTATATGATTGATGATTGATGAGTTAGCAGTTAGCGTACTGGTTTGTTAGTTTGACTCATGACAAGTCGTTTGCATGAGAAGTCGACCCAACAGTAGTGGACTTTGATCAGCATTAAAGAAAAAAATCCAAGTTCCGCAGGAGCCAAAGAAGGGTCTGCCAGCTGCAACTCAGCTGCTCAATCAGAGTATTACTGCAATAACTGCAATATCATCTTTCATTCAGATTCGATTCAGTGTCTATAGTACTGGCTGTACTGACCGACAACCTGATCAATTGCCCTACCACTGGAACTTGAAAGCTGTGGCTCCCCGACATGGTACAGAAAATGCACCACATTGCCACAACAGGCACCAGTGGCACCAGCAATTGAACACATGTCACATGACAATGATCTCGGAGGCAATGACTTCAAGACTTCTTCAAGTCTTGAATTGCACTACGCAAAGCTGCTGGCAAAGCTTCCAATGTCAATTCCCTCTTCGTGAGCTTTGTCATATAGTTGTCGACGTCGTCATGCTTCTTGTCTTTCACAAGAATCAAGCCTGAAGCAGGCATGGACAATGGCAATGTGACAATCAAAATAGCAATTCCGCATTAGTCGGCATGAGTCAGCACAGTAGCAGCAGTAACTTGATGATGAGATGATGATATAATTATGATATATATTAATATAATGATATGATATCTTTTCATTTTTTGGGCCCAAAATCCAAAACTTAAAACCAATTTTGTGCTAAACATAGTAACAGTGTAACAATTAACAGTGTAACAGCGCAACATGAACGCAACAATACAGTGCTGCAATGCTGATGCTGATATTGAAAATTACTGCCATTACTACTGCCTAATTACCTGCCCTGCCTATGTAATGTATGATGTATGCTTGGCTTAGCTGTTTACCAAAATATTCTCATCTACTACTATGGCTGGACTGGACTATGACTCGACTCTACAAGTCTATGATCAGTCTTTGACTAGACTCTGACTATGACTCTATGACTCTGACTAAGCTAGACTGGCTCGGCTAGACTCTCTACAGACTACGGACTACAGAGTACTACAGACTACAGTACATAAGCCATCCCAAATCCACAGCAACATACTGACAAGGCACCAGACTGACACGCCAAAATCACCTTTGCTGCACGAGACAAACAGCTGGCTTCCTCGACCAGCTTATTCTGCATGTCCGTGACATTTGGGACAGCTGCTTTGTTCCAATCTGCAACCTTGTTTTCCAACTCCTTGAATGCCATTCCCAAACCGCTCATTTCACTTTCTGGGCCACTCAACAGCTGCATCATCCTCTCAACTGAACAAGCCCCCAACTGGTCAAGCAACGATCCCTTCTCTCCGATCAGTTGATGCATTGCAACAACAGCTTGATGCAATTCTCCTGCAGCACCATCAGACACGGGGTCCCACTCACTGTTTGCTTTCCTTAGCAGCAGGTTGATGGACTCACTGATCTCTGAGTCACCAAGATTCAGCCAAGGCTTGATCTTAAACACCACATTGCAAATGCTGCTGTTCTCATCGAGCGCATTCAAGACAGCCAACATGGCCCTTGCAATACCATTTGCACGGGTCACAAGGGCATCCCTCAGTGTCAACAAGATTTCAAAACTACAGCACAACTTGCACATAGACAGTGACATAACATTAAATTATATAACATATAGATGATATAGACATAGACAGCATGATAATAAGATATCATTGATATCATTCCATATATGAATTAAATTGTATGAATTTGAATTTGAATCATCTAATTTATCATATTATCATCATCATTGTGAATTGAATCAGAATCATATCATATTAATATTTTCATTGCATTGTTTTAAAATCAACCGTTCAACCAATCATGAATCGAAAGCAGACTCAGACTGCCAAGACTGATTCAGATCAAATCAAATCATGTCACAGTTGACTTTTGACTTTGACCATCAACAACTGTGATGATGCTGATGCTTGTTGCTGCAAAGTAACAGAACTGCCTTGCTAGCCGAAAGGATTTCGCTGCTGGGACATCGGTGGGAATCCTTCACGGCATCCACCAGACCAAGGAAAGCAAGCTCATTGTTGAAAGGATGGATCAAGGACTCCTCTTTGATGGCATGCTGAAATTTGATGGCAGCAGCAAAGTCGGCGATGTAGATCAGAAAAGATCTTTGAGAAAATGGTAAGAAACTCACCAGCTTGGCGGCCTCTGCACCTGGAAGAACTTTTCCTGCAGTGGGAGGGGCAGTCATGTCCTTTCCCTTCACGAACTCAAGAATTTGAATCAAAGCATTTGGGATGTCGGTCTCGGCAATCTCACCAGACTCAGGCACATTGATTCTCTTCATTGTAGAAGACAAGCCCTTGATGATGTACTGCTCCAATCTTTGCGCGCTACAAAATGCTGTCCTCATGCAAGATGCCTTCAGTGAAGCATGTCGGCTTGCACCACCTGCTGGCAAGGAAGCACCAGCTTTCTGCAATTCCACGCAGTCCTCCACAAGTCCAAACAGTTTCAAATTTCAAACAGTAACTTAGTAACTTGGACTTGGAGCCATTAGCAATAAGCCCTGGCCTTAGCCCTAGGGCCCACCCTACATTTAAGAATCATAGAGTAACTTACTTACTGAACTAACTACTTACTAAATTGTACTGTACTGTATCCGTATACTGTATACTGTAGTACTACTGTACTGTACTGTATACTGTATACTGTATACTGACATTCTGTGACTGTGATGTGACATACTTCCTGACAAACATCGGCATGGCATGCTGCATACTTCATAGGAGGACAAGAACAAGCTAGTCAAGTCTAGTCTGACAGTCTGGCTAGTCTTGTCACAGTGTCATTATCATTTCTCATTGTGTCTGGCTGCCAGGGTGTCTGACTATTCCCATCCTGTCCTGAAGCATGATCACCACCTTCTGAAAATCCAAAGCATCTCCATCAGTGAAATTCATGTCGCCCTCGTTCTTGGAGACTTTATCCACCAGCTCAACAGCGACCCTCCCCTTCTCGTCAGCTTCTTGGTCAAGTTTTGAGTTCACAACAAGTTGGTGGCCCTCGTTGAGCAATTTCTTGAAGTGGGTTGTAACTGATACACGTGCTACTGGCCGATGGTAATTCAGAAGAGTCTTGGATGTCAATTTCTTTGAAGCACTTTCCAAGACTTGTTCAAGTTTTGGCATCATGGCGGCAGATGGTGAATTTGATGCGTATGCTAAGTACTGCAAGTCTGTCAAAGCATCAGCAAGTGCCGGTGACAGCACGGCCACTTCCCAATAATTCAGTCCTTGTGGCAAGAAAGCTTGCAAGGCTGCAAGGGTTGCCTCATACGGGTGAGCCTGGGAAAAGATGCGAAGAACCACCTGGAGCACCCACTTGCTCTGCAACTTCAAGACCTGCATAGACGGCATGGAACACAAATGCAAAAACAGAAACATCAGTGACAGTGTGTCAGTGATCAGTGATCAGTGTGTGAACGCTTTACAGTTACTGACCTTGAGGTTCATTAATTAATTTAAATTTATATTTCATGACCTGTGACCTGTGACGGCTACTGACAGGCAACAAAGATGTCGAATGTAGTAAGTCTGATTCTGGTCTGATTCTGATCTAATCAAATCTGAATCATGCTAGTCCAGTCGTCCGTCAGTCTCAAGTCTAGTCTAGTCTAAGTCTAAGTCTAATCAAATCAAATTTAATCTAATTTATAAATAAAATCAGTTAAGTAAGTTCAGTCCAGTTTAACAGGGTTTAGTTTAACTGTTTAACTGTAGTTAATCAATCTGCTGTTAATCTGTTTCTGTTTAACTGTTTAACTTAACTGTTTAACTGTTTACAGTTTTGCCTTTAGCAGTTTAGCGTTTAGCAGGGTACAAAGCCAAGTACAAATGTTCGTTGGTTATTTCATGATTCAGATTCATCACTACATATTGTAACACCGTATGCCGTATGCTTGCCTGCATGGCATCTGACATGAATCCCGGCCTTCTCCGAATGAAGTTGTGTTGACAAGGAGTTCGGGCAGAAGAAATAGAAGTCAGATATGCTTCCATACCTTTCGGTGTGCATCACTGCATCACTGGCAACATTGGCAGTTTGGAAGGAGCTGGGTGGTCACGAAGTGATGGTCGATATATCAATCAGTAAGGAAGTGTAAGATTAACAATAATGATCACTGCATGATCACAGTACTTAGCACTTACACCATCACTTACATAACAGCTACTTTACTGACTAGACAATACTTCTCCTATAATGACTGACTGGTAGCTATAGCCATAGCCATAGCCCATAAGACAGAATCATATTGTCAAATTGTCAAATCAAAAATTATCATATCGAATCAAATCATATCACATAGTCTCATAGTTTATACATATCCACATCAACATTATTATGAATTGAATGAATTCTACATAGAATTATATTATATATTATATTATATAAATTATATAATATAATATATATATATATATATATATATTAAATTATATATATGAATCATATCATATGTGATGGCTGAACGGGTTCAGACAGAGACAAGCTGCTGGTAGTCATCTCTGGGACGGTCCTCTTCTGGCTCATCATCATGGCACAATGGAAAGAACAAGCGGCCGCAAAGCTTCGATGCAGCTGCAGCATCAAGCACTGCAGACTCTTCAACCAGTGGCTTGTTCATTGCGGTCACCCAGGCCTTGCAATGTGCACACCGCAATACAGTGACATACACTGACTGACACTAGTCAAAAGTTCAAAATCAATTAAATATATGATAGCTCCGATCAATTACAGTTTTGGCAGTTTTGGTTTTGGTAATTATTCAGTCATGGCAATGAATCGGGTCCAGTAGTCGCTTTAGGCTTTAGTAGCCTATTAGCCTGGCCTATAGCCTATAGCCTATAGCCTATAGCCTATGTCGCAGACTCTATCTAGACTCTCTCACTCTCTCTATCATTACTCAAAGTCAAAGTGTCATTAGTCAGAGTCAGAGTCAGGGTCATTGTCCCAGCAGGCCTGAACCCAATGCATAGGAAAGCCAAGTGTGGCATCAACTACCAACTTTCTGGCGGCAGCCTGGATCTTCTTGATGTTCTGGGTCAAATTGTCGGCCGAAATCGATCCAGACTTGCCTGACATGATTGCCAGATCTTTCAGGTTCTTAACTGATTCGAAGAGTTCCTTCAGGCATGATGCTCTTGCACTCAAAGCTGGCTCCTCCTCAGTTGCAGAGGCAACTTCATATTCCAGCTTCTTGTCCAGCTTCGTGTTGATCTTTTGCATAGCCTTCACAGCATTCTTCAATTCGGTGTCTGTTGTCTTGCCACCTGATGATGACATAAGCCTCTCAAAGGTCCCAAGGTAAGGCTTGATCTTCATGACTTCAGCAGCCCATTTAGATTTCTGCACATCTTTCGTGAACGCACTGGGAGTTGCCAAAGGCTTTCCCACTTCACAGGAAGCATAGTCATCAGCCAGAAAGGCTTTACACAATGACCAAGTGGGCCTGGAAACATCCTCATTTTCCCCCTTGGCCTTGGTCTGAGCAGCAGCACGTCCAGGGGAAGCAACAGCCATAGATGGTGCCACAGCCACATGTGCCAATCTCGAAGGACCGGCATTCACCACAGACAGCGCACTTGCTGGCCTTGCCCCCGTCGCCAAATGTTGGGTCTTGCATGCAGCAACGGCGGCCTCGGAGTGACCAGCCGTTGGCTTCTTGCTTGTGTGCTCCTGCTCTTCTGTACTCTGGTGACTCAACTTTCGCTTCTTGTCACAACTTTCAGACATGGTACCAGCCGCAGCCTTCCTGTCATGCCCACTTGAAGAAGACTTACCGCCTGATTCACCTTGCTCAACATGTAGCTGCTGATCTTGATCACCTTGTGTCTCCATCGCCTGCATTAACATCAACTCCTCTTCCTCATCGATTTCATCATCACCAGCAGAAATGCCAGTGGCTCCCTTCTTCAATCTCTTCTTCTGCGTGTTGTCATCTGAATCACCATCACCATTTTCATTTTCATTGCTCTTCTTACCTGGCCAAGCCAAGCTGAAACAATCTGTATCTGTATGATGTGGAAACCATAAGAATGCAAGTTGGGAAAGTTACATCTTGAATTGTCACATCATAGACTAGAGTGGAGTCGTGACTTGAGTGACTAGAGGAAGGCTTGACCTGACTTGACTTGAGACTTGGCACAATTGATAATTAGGTAGTAAATTATAGCACTAAGTAAGTACTACTCAGCCAGCTGCCATACGAACTTTTTATCAATCTCAGCGGCGACATTGCTGCTGCATTGACTTCAACGGCAGGCATCTCACTGAATCTTCTTCATTTTCATTGCCTGCAACACACGCCGACCATGGCTGCGGGACTTGCTCTTCAACTTGGTCACCCGCGGCCACATCTGCTGCTGCTGCTTCTTCTTTGAAGCCAACGACATCACCATTGACTCTACAGTGTCCAACCGCTGGCTCAGCCGTCTCATCTCAGCTGCCACCCGCCTCAACTCAGCTGCAACATCCTTGGTCTCATTCAAGAAGAGGTTCAAGTATTGCTCAGTCCTCTGAGAAGCATCTGCCACAGCCTTCAATGTTGAACTGTTTGAGAGAACATGCGAGTACAATCTCACAGTCAAAGGTATGCGACTCACACCTCTAGAGTCAGACGATGATTCCACACCCTCCTCTTCGTCCTGCTGCAAATTGTCTCGGTCAACATCCATGAGACTCTCGGTCTCAGTGTCAACATCATTACGTTGTCCATCAGATGGTCCACGTTGCCCAAAACGCCACTCAAAAGAAGCAGCTGCATTATTTATTGACATGGCTCACACGAAGCACACCAGCAATGCGCCAGTACAAGAGAGCGTAAGGCACACAAACACAAACTGCAATCAATCAATCTATAATCCAGGCGGCTAGGCGGCGGTACAAGCAAAATTGTTGCTGAGAAAAAACAAATGCCAACATCAAGCTCAAAAAAAAGTCAATCAGTAGTCTGAGTCAGATTCAGATTAAGATTCAATTTCTTAGTCAGTCATCTCATCTCAGACAATTGGCTGACTTTCAGAGCTGGGCTGACTGAAGATTGGATTCTGAAGCCTAAGCCTAAGCCTAAACCGTAAACCTGTGACCTTGGACCTCTGTGAGTCTGTGAATGTTTGAGTTTGAGCAGTGTGAGTCAGTGACCATTTAATTTAATACAGATTCTTCACTGTTTGGCTCCGTTCTGCGCAGTTTCACTCCTACAACCCGGCCCACAAGCCTTCTTCAATCTCCAGCACCTTCTTCTTTGCATCCGCCATGCAAAGCCCAGAAGATGAATCAGGCTGCCCTTTCATCACATCATCCTTGTGCTCTTGGAAAGAGTCTTCCCTTGGCTAGCCGCTGTTGACATATACTACTGTCTCTGTCTGGTGATGTAGTAAACTGTGAACTCTCATCATGGAATGTATTCAGTGTAGAGCACACCGTCTACAAAGCTTACTGTTACTGTCCTACAGTGCTACAGTGCTAAATCATGCTCTGCTCAATAAGTTAGTGAATGACCAAAAAGTAGTGCAATGATTGCAATGTAATTGGTCACCGTCAAGGCCAAGGTATCATGTATCGGTATCTGTATCATTGTATCATTGTTCATTATCATTTATCATTGTCATTATTTAATCATGAGTCATGAGTCAGTGCAGTAGTATCAACAGTAACAGTGACAGTAACAGTATCAGTGCAGTGATTATCATTGAATGTAAACCATCACCCTGGACTGTCCCACAGGTTGTGTGTGTGTGAGAATCACCCGTGTGTGACTTTGTGAGCCATATATGAATCTGAATATGGCTGTCGTGACCAAAAATCTGTTAATGTAAGACTGTAAGACTACTCTAAGAAGACTGTAAGAGTAAGACTCTAAGTCTAAGACTAGCTGACTAGCTGCTAGATCACTAGCTTTGTTCAGATAAGGTGCAACTGGTTCTTCCGCAAGGCATCGGCATCATCATCCACGATGGAATTTTCTGAAAGGGATTGTACGTTTTCAAGGGCACCACTCCAATATCCCTTCTTCAACTTTGGAATAAAGACTGCCGGCATCTTTTTGCCCGTCGTCGGGCAAACCGTGGTGGTGACTCTATGGCCCATGCCATTGCTTTCGATGTCACCAAAATCCTCAACGGGCCCCAATCGGAGTATCGATATATATTATATTATAGACAGTCAGTCGAGTCATATAATATTATATTTATGATTTTTATAATATTATATTATATTAAATAAATTATATATATTATATAATATAATAATTAATGTAATATGATATGATATAATTTAATAATAAGTACTGTCTAAGTCTAAGTCGAGTCTAATAGAACAGCAAACAGTGAACGGCAAACGGGAACAAATGAATCAATGAACTGAAAGTCAAGTACAGTACAGTCCAGTCCAGTCAAGTAAGTCACGATGATTCTTAACTGTGACCGTGACTGTGTGACTGTGACTCAGACTCATGACTCCTTACTCATTACTTATAACTTATTACTTACTACTTACTGTCACCTCGCAATTTTTCAATCATCATCAAACGGGTCCTTCTTGTAGGTCTCCAAATCGATAAATGTCCCTTTGATTTTGTTCGAGATGTTGATCTGGGTCGACTTCACGATGGTCCTGTTCCTCTTCTGGACCCTGGCTCTTCCAGTGTTGATCTTGTCCCATACTTCATCCAGGTATACGGAGCGAACTCAGATTCTCATGAGAGATCAGGTAGGTCGACTACAACAAGCATTAGTTAAAAAACTCTATGACTTTGACTTTGACAGCTTTGACATGACATGACTGCAAAGTAAAGCACAGTCTAAATTCGAAAGTTCAAAAGACTTTGAATTTGACATTTCAGATTTCAAATTCTAATTCTAATTTTAATTCTCAGTGATGTACATATCATATATGTAATATGTACATGATGACTGTACATGTGTCTCTGTGACTGTGACTGTGTGTGTGACTCCTATGGCCTATGGCCTATGTCATGTCTGACTGACTGTCTGTTACATTTACTTTGAAGGTCAGTGTCAGTGTAGTGTAGATTGTAGATTGTAGATGGTCTTTAATTTATACCTTTGCATCTGCCTGAGCCTCTACCTAGCTGAGACTTCGACCACTTGCAAATTCATCTCTGAACTCTGTATTGTCCAGCTTCTGATTCAGCTCCTCTGTCCTCATCTTTGGCCAACCACGACGCCCACAGTCAGCACACACTCGGCAGAAGAAGCCTGTGGTTGGATTGGAAAACAACTATGCCACTGCCACAAACTGACTGCAAAAGTGACTATGACTCTGACTATGCTGCATGCTGAGTAAAAAGTTATCATGATTATGCTTAGTCATGAGTCGGGTCAGGATTCATATGATCAATATGCATATGAGTCATATGAGTCATATGAGTCAGTCATATGTCATATGTGTCTGACAACCGGTTTTCACTCGATCAGTTGCAAGTTATAAGTTATAAGTTATTAAGTTAGAAGACTGACAGTTAGTTAGTTAGTTTGTTTGTTTGTTAGTTAGATAATAGTTAGAGTTAGAGACATATACTTTTCTAAATGAATTCTCACAGTTTCATTGCCTAACACTTGAATGCCCTGCCTGTGGGCTGTTCAAAGTCGATTCCCATCTCAATCATTTTCTTGGTCAGCTTGTAGCGGCCACTTGCCCACCTGAGAACAAAACTGTTCTGTGTGTGTGTATTTGTGCTGTGTTCTATCTATAATTTAATAAAATATAATATAATTGCTGTTGAATGCAATAAGTAAGTCAATAAGTAATACAATACAGCACAACGAATCATGTAATTAATTGAATTAATAATCATTGTTCAAAATCATAATCGTGAATCATAAGTATGAAAATTCGAATTGTACATTGCTGCACGAAATCAGTCAGTCAGTTCAGTCCACAGTTCACTGATCTGATTAGTCAATGTGCATGAATCAAGCCAAGGCACTCTACAGTATCCCCCTTCACAAATGGATCTTCGTCATGTGTGGTGCTACCGCAACCCTTGCACTTGAGGCAAAGCAACGGACGCTTGCGATGCTTTCGGCCCAGCAATGTACGGATACCTGCTGGTGTGGTGGGCATTTGCATGAGAGAATTGGCAGCAACATGCTGACCTTCCGGAGCTTGATCATCCTCTCCCCTAAGATCACCAGCATCACTCATGTCAGGAACTTCGGATGGAGGAATTGCATCCATTGGGTCAGCATCAGAAGAAGCCATCCCTCTGAATATCAAATTCGTGACAATGCAAAGTCAAAGAAGCAATGGTCGAAGGCTTCGACCTCAAATAGAAACAAAATCATTACTACAAAAAAATATTCATCAAGAACAGCTGTGTGGCATGAGCTGCATCATCAGTGTCACTGTCAGGTGGCGAAATATGTTATAATCACATTTGCAATTTCACTTGCAGACACTGGAACCAATATTGCATAGCCTATGCACATACTGTATTAAAAACAAAAAACATTAGTTTGTGTTTGTTTTAAACAAAAGCAAAAACTACAAAATCGTTAAATTTGCTGAAAACAGCTGTTGCACTATGTGGCACTATGTGGCACTATCAAAAAAAGCAAAAAATAATGAAATCATTAATTTGGATGAAAACGGCTGTGGCACTATGTGGCACTATGTGGCACTATGTGGCACTATCAAAAAAGCAAAAAACACAAAAAAACTCAAAATTTAATGAAAACAGTTGTGGCACTATGTGGCACTATGTGGCACTATCAAAAACCTTCGTTTTTTGTAACTTTTGAGTGTGGCACTATGTGGCACTATGTGGCACTATCAAAAAACCTAAAAAAACAAGGAAATCACAATTTTCATGAAAACAGCTGTGGCACTATGTGGCACTATGTGGCACTATGTGGCACTATCAAAAAGCTTCATTTTTGCAACTTTTGACCGTGGCACTATGTGGCACTATGTGGCACTATCAAAAAAGCTAAAAAACTACAAAATTATAATTTTCAATGAAAACAGCTGTGGCACTATGTGGCACTATGTGGCACTATGTGGCACTATCAAAAAAGCAAAAAAACGTTAAAATCATTAATTTTGATGAAAACAGTTGTGGCACTATGTGGCACTATGTGGCACTATGTGGCACTATCAAAAAAGCAAAAAAACACAAAAAAACACGAAATTTAATGAAAACAGTTGTGGCACTATGTGGCACTATGTGGCACTATGTGGCACTATCAAAAAAGCAAAAAAAACACAAAAAACACAAAATTTAATGAAAACAGTTGTGGCACTATGTGGCACTATGTGGCACTATGTGGCACTATGTGGCACTATCAAAAACCTTGATTTTTGCAACTTTTGAGTGTGGCACTATGTGGCACTATGTGGCACTATCGAAAAAAAACTAAAAAAACAACAAAATCACAATTTTCATGAAAACAGCTGTGGCACTATGTGGCACTATGTGGCACTATGTGGCACTATGTGGCACTATGTGGCACTATGTGGTACTATGTGGCACTATCAAAAAGCTTATTTTTTGCAGTTTTTGAGTGTGGCACTATGTGGCACTATGTGGCACTATCAAAAAAACTAAAAAAACAACAAAATCACAATTTTCATGAAAACAGTTGTGGCACTATGTGGCACTATGTGGCACTATGTGGCACTATGTGGCACTATCAAAAAAATGCTAAAAATACCAAAATCGCAATTTTCCATGAAAACAGCTGTGGCACTATGTGGCACTATGTGGCACTATCAAAAAGCTTCATTTTTGTAACTTTTGAGCATGGCACTATGTGGCACTATGTGGCACTATGTGGCAGTATCAAAAAAGCTAAAAAACACCAAAATCACCAATCTTGATTGATGAACAGAATTGTAATAATATTCAAAAAATACCAAAATCAACATTTTATCAAACCAATAGATTACTATGTTTTATGATTTATTATTTATTATAGCAAAATCAATTCTCATAAAACCGGTTTCAATCCGTTGAAGTTCAGTCCAGTCTAAAATGCTAAGCCTCTGGCGCCCAGGGTCTAGAACAAACCCCGTTGCAGCCTTTGCAACTTTGCAAACGTGTGCGGCTTCGAGAGCTGTGAAAAGGTGCAAAGGCGGCGAACGGGAATTGAGTGATAGTCAGAGTCATAGTCAAATTGATATTATCAGAAAATATCACAAAGTCATAAAGTTAGTTAGTCAGAGGCAGAGGTCATCACATTTGCTTTGGCCAAGGCTGCTAGATGCTCAGTCGTGACTCAATGACTCAACATACTCAACACATCAGTTAAATTTCAATTTTCTAGCTGTAAAATTTACATGTGTTAAACTTTAAACAACTCTGGATCTGTTGCTCTCCAGCTAACTGTTAACTGGACTGCTGGTCAGGTCCATCATGTTTTCCTGGTGCCATGGTCAGAGCCACAAAGTATTTGTCACCGTGACTTGCGGTCTCTTGGGATCCTGGTAGCAGCAAATAAATGAAATCAATGAAATCAATGAAGCAAGTAAAGGACGTGTACCTGGACCTGATGCCTTACTTGACTTTCAATCAAAACTGCAGCTTAGTGCTTCATTGCCAGGCTCCAAATCCTATGCGCTTAACTTCTGTTGCACTTGCCACATGGCCAAAAAGCATATCATGTATTTGTATTTGTGTAAGCTGGAACAGCTGCCACATCATATAAAGTACAAAAAATATATAACAACCAGAATTGTATTATATGATATATGAATGATACATGATTTATGATATATTATTATATTATTATTATTATATTATAAATATATTATAAATTATATAAATATGAATCAATCATGATGCCATGCTGATGTGCACATCGCCCAAAACTTCTTAAAAAAGTTGTCTGATTGTCAGATGGTCAGTCATTCGTAGTTTGTGGCCTTTCTCGAAAGCATATCCTGAATCGTGAATCCAATGCCAACTGCCAACTGCTCAACTGAAGCACGTTTGGATTGGAGAAGGCCAATCAAACAATGACTGAGATTCCTGCGCGCTGCAACAATCGAACTGCAAGACTACTACTGTATGGCCTGTATGGCACCCAAACCAAAATCCATCAGATCCAGACTTGGAATTGGAAAAACTAGTATGGTACGGTATTGTTACAATAATAATCATATTATAAATTCATATTATCAAACTAAATTATTTACCATTCATCATATTATCATAGTCATTCATGGAGCAATGAATCATATAGTCTTAATCTTAAGTTTATAAGTTGTAGCTAAAGTTATAGTACAGTTATAAGTTATACAGTTATAAGTTATGAATCATAATGAGTCATGAGTCATGAGTCATAAGTCTGTATCTGAATAGGATTCTGTTTCCCCTACAGCTTGCATCGAGACAGCAGGCTATATATTCAAGCCAGTCACAGTCAGTGAGTCAATCCCCAAACATCCGGAGACCAGAGATAGAGCAAAGTTGGCCATCACTCATCATTCCTCAGTCCTCAGCGGCGCAGCCTCAATGGCAGTCTCAGTCTCAAGCTTCAACGTGAAGTGACAAATCGTCTGCTGCTCCTGAAAAGTCAAGAACCTTACCTTCAGGATTGACACTGCTGGGATGACTAGGCCTAGGCTGGCAATGCGCGACTGGAGTTGGAGTTGGAGTCACATCCTTAAAGGAACCATTGGATTTTGATTTTCGATTCTTCATCCACCGCTTCAAAGTTTTCCCCGGTTTTGGGGGTGTGACGACAACTTCTGGTGACTTGCAAATCACATGTTTTTTTGCAATCACCCTCACTGCAGATGCCTTGATTGGTGTCAAGGGCCCATCCACTGTATGCCAACTTGGTGTTCCTCCAGTAGATGGAGAGTTCATCAACCGCTTGTTCAATTTCTGTTTGAATGCTTCGGAACTTGATGTGTTGGAATTTGAACCTGGGCTGACAAACACACCTTCATCAGAAACAGCAGTGGGGTTGCCAGGGTCCCAGTGGCCATGTGCCACCACATGTTCCACATCACGTGCCCGGTCTTTCCACACTTTTCGGCCTCCCTTTGATTTGGGTGGCGTTTCGTAGATATGGATATGGACCTGAACATTGGGCGGCAATCTGGTAGTAGTAGTACTATTTGACATACCTCCATTGCCACTGGCAGCAACGTTATAGTTGGCAGCAGCCATGATCAACGGTCAGACTGGCAGACCGGAAGGCCTTACAAAACGAAATGCAAATTCGTAATATATTGTGTATGTAACTGTATGATTATGATGATGATATGATATTGATTTGATTTGTATTATTTGTTTTAAGTCAGCTTAGATTTAGATTCTGAAAATTGGATTATCTTCGATTAAATTTTGTTCAAATTATGTCAATATCATCAGTCGTGATTGATGTCCCCTGCGCTTGAACTGCCAGAAATCAAATATTGTATCAGTAACCAGTATCATAAGAAACAAACAATGCAGATCAATGCAGCTCTTGCTCACAGCTAATTGTTGCTAATGTCAACGCATGGTCACCACTTGTCCTGTCCTGTCCTTTCAGTCAATCTCAGAATCTATGACATCTGAATCTGAACTCTGAACTGAAATTAAGGTTCGGCAACCGGTGCAACCTCAAGCCTCAGGTTCTGTTTTGAGATCCCTTCCGCTAATGTCAACGCATGTCAAAGGTAAACTTAAGGCACAATATGAATCGACAGACCTGACAGACCGGACTGTCCAAGATACATCATAAATTGCGAATTCACTTTCCAGACACACTGGATGGATCAAACATGCTGCGACAGCCACTGCCACTGCCACGTAACAATAGCAGTCGTGAGCCATGAAACTGTACACCGGAGGTACACGCTAATGCACATGCACTGACACCAGGAAATTGTGGTGCCAAATTAGTCATGCCAAGAAGCCAGGCGCAAAGTAATAAACAGGACGACGACTACTAATCGAAATGCTTGGAAGTGATCACAAATAAAACACATGTTTGCTAGTACATGAAATTATGAGTTTTGAGCCTTGCATCAGTGCAGTACTTCATATTAAATAAGTCATACATACAGTCAATAATACAGATTGATTAAATGGTCATATAATATTGTATTATGGTCATGAGTCATGAGTTATAGTTATATTATTGAATCATATGGTCATATGGTCACTAGTCACTAGTCTGTTTGCTGACACTGATACAGAATACCTTGCATGTTGGATAGCAAATCAATCAATATGGACGTCGCCTGTGGTATGATCCAGGAGGGGTGGCTGTGCCGTGATCGGCTGCATTTTGAAAGCAGTATGCTTCACCGAGCCACCTCACAATGCTGTCCTCGTCTCCGGTTAAAAGTGGACACGTCATGAAACAGTCAGTGTGTACTGCACATGTTCCTGATATGGCCGCAGGAGACCAGTGCAGAAGATATGATATACTTCCGCACTTGGAACCATTGCAATATACAATATTGCCTTTGCGGCAGATTTCCCCTGCTAGGGGTGCTTTCACTACAATTGCATCCAAGTCCAAGTTGGATGCAGCGTCAACACTACTCCTAGCATTTCGTTTTTTGGACTGTTTTTTCTTTTCACTATTGAGACTTGTTGTGTCATGATCCGAGAAGGCATCATCAACACAAAGCTCATCCACTAGCTCCGCGAAAGCTTCCGGACAAACCGCATCTTCCAATTCCTCATCAGGCCGAGACCCTGCATCTGCTTCATCTTCCTGGCATCTGGACTGAAAACTGCACATCACAAGATTGCAGCAAACTGTCATCATCAATGCATCTGAAACATCACCGACTGCTCAAGTGAATAAAAACTGTGAAATTGCGATTAATGATCTAAAGCAGTGACAACAAAACAAAGCAAACACTCATGCAGCATGCAAAACTAACTGGAAAACTACACTGACAAAAGTTGAGGTGCAACCTTTGGAAAGAGACATGAATCTTCTTTGTGCAGCCAACATGTGGCATCCGTTTTGGGAGTGTTTCGTTGAACCCAAAAACAGCATTGTCAGTGCAACTTCTACCAAAAAGTATATTTATTATTTATTTATATAATAGAGACGGTTTGATATGATTCGATTATATGATATGATTTGATATGATGGTATATGATTGATATATGATATGATTTTGATTCTGATTAAATAATAATAAATATAATATAAATAAATAATATATATGAATGTTTGATAATAAATGTTGATAATAAATAAATTTTAAATGATATGAATTGATGAGATTATATGATATCAATATGAATATGATACAATGATACTATATTATTAATATTAATATTAATTATATAATGATTATAAATTATAATGATATGATATGTTATGTTGTTGTTGTGGTTGTTGTTGTGGTTGTTGTTGTTGTGGTTGTGGTTGTGGTTGTTGTTCTTGTTCTTGTTCTTGTTGTTGTTGTTGTCGTCGTCGTCGTCGTTGTTGTTGTTGTGTTTTAAATGTCCATTTCCTGAGTCTCAGACTGACTGGGTCAAGTATATAAATAGATTTTGCGAAGCAGTGAAGATGTCTGCCATGTAACTGTTTGAAACCAGTACACACACATTATTATTATACAGATACAGTAAGACAGAAAGCTGCATGACTAGACTCTAGTGACTAGTGGCTAGACTGTCTAAACTCGAATTGAAAATAATATCAGATTCTGACAGATTAATCAGAGTCTCAACACTAGTGACTAGTGCCCACTGGTGCCCACTGGTGCCACTGGTGATTGATGAACCTTGTCTGAAGTTGTGATCTCCTCGACGTAGTCCAAAGGATCATCACATTCTTCGTCAGTTTCTGCAGCATCTGCGCCATCTCTGGCACGGACGGCAGGCCACCTCATGCACAATTTGGCTAAGTGGCTAAGCGCAGCTGCTGATGGTAACTGGTAACTTTATCACAATTTAGTGACAACGAAAATGTTTGCATCAGCAATGCAATTTGCAAGAGTTATGTGATATGTGAGGAAGGTTGATTGTGAATTGTTTAGTTTCTAAGTGACTCAGTGACTAGTCTAGTCTAGTCTAGTCAAGTTTTAACCTTTTCAGTCTACAGCCTACAGTCTGCCAAGGGCTAGGGCCTAGGGATCCAAAATATAAATAAATTAAAACTAAATTACACTAAAACCGGTACTCTGCTGACTGACCCCCGATCAAACTGGGGCAGTGACACAGCATGGGCCATGTTGAGCTCAGGCATTTGAAATGCAATAGAGCCGATTGACCTCAAATTCTTGCCAGCCAACGGTTTGAAATAACTTACTTCAAGACGTGGATTCCGGTACTTTGAGAACATTGTAATTTTGATTTTTGAAATCCTCCGAACACTGCTACTGCTACTGCTGTTGCTGTTGCAAACCTTCAAAAAGATCAATCTGGCCTAGCCTAAACCATCTGGCCGAGTCTGGGCATGTTGATTTGTGTTTAGTTCAATTTCATCAGTTTAATTAATTTGTAGTTTAAAGTTTAAGTTCAAAATTTAAATCTAAAAATGAGCCGGGAAACACTGGTCTGTGACGCAAGACATTGACATATATCACAGATGTTGCGGCCTTTTGGTTGAGAAGCAGGTCGGCCACAAGCTCCCAGCTCGACTGGAAATAAAAATATCCATCACTATTCAAATCCAAGCTGGCAGTTAAAGAATCATTTGACACATCAGGGCTGTCAGTGACAGTATGTTCCTTAACTGTCATTGAGACCAACGTCGCACTGAGTGGTTTGAGTGACACACTCGCCAGAATGAATAATTTGCAATGCTCGACGTCACTGCCCCTTTGGCTGCCAAACCTAACAGCAATGGCAGCATCACCTGAAAGTAGAAACTCCTTTCCTGCACTTGGTGCCAGGTGAGATCCAATTTCGTCCCGAATTTTCTTCAGAAACAGTTTGTGCAAGAGTTCGTGTTGTTTCTGAGAGGTCTTCGGCATACTCTTGCAATAGCTCTTGGTCCAGCATGAAGGCTTGTAGTTTTGACTTGTCTCTGACTCCATCATAGATTGCACAAAAGGCTGGTGAACATGATCTTTTACCTCTGATTTGAAGTGATCAACTGCATTCGTCCGGTTGATGCCTTGTCCTCTGGCGTCGACAACTTCTGAGGGTTCAACGGGATATTCAGCTGTGCGGGCAAATCCCCAAAGCCTAGGTTTACAGGGCCACAAGGCAAATGCTTGTTAGTAAGTTAGAGTCAGAGTTAGAGTCAGAGTCAGAGTACTGATTCACTGATAGTAGATAAATTTCAGACGACAATAATAATATAATAATAATATAATAATACACGATACGATACATTAAAATAACACTTGAGACTTGAGACTGTGAGACTTGAGACTCAGACTCAGACTCAACTCAAGTGAGTAGACAGTAGACAGTAGACAGTTGAGTCAAGTAAGTCTCTGATTCTGAATCAGTCGCATGCTCAATGTTAAAGATTCTGTGGCCCAGGCCCAGTCACAGCTGGCTTGGCATTGTCTGCAGTGTCCAGCCCGTGGCTCTCAGGCTCCTTAACAATGCTCAGCCAGGCCATATACACAAAGTACAAATCAAAGTGTATCATTATATATATCATATATCATATATATATATATATATATATAT
>Ga0126342_10005753_pt1 | contig 21777 bp, 23 predicted proteins | sample Cyp1metagenome_FD_92528 | JGI IMG/M metagenome (GOLD analysis project Ga0126342, IMG submission 92528) | Coral microbial communities from Lord Howe Island, Old Settlement Bay, Australia - Cyphastrea 1 metagenome | ecosystem: Host-associated > Invertebrates > Cnidaria > Coral ... | reverse complement strand
ATGTGGGGCCCCCTAGTTATAAGTTGGTTTATAAGCCCCAATAACTATAGTTATAAGTACCATAAACCATAGTTATTGGAGTTATAAACCAACTTAGCTATCTAGGGGGCCCCACTTTGTAGATGATCTTTTCTGTCTCATTTCTTCCTTTATGAACATCATCAACTCACCCAGGTTGCAACGCCACAGCAGCCACCGTCCTTGGGACTTCGCCGTGGTCAACGTCAGTGGCCACGATGACGTCTCCGTGGCCGACGTCACCACCACGCTGGACCGGTCCCTGGGCACCGACGGCGCCTGCGTCGGCGCCGCGGTGAACGGCTGCAGTGGGCCGGGCACGGACCACCAACGACGCTCGGAAAATGGTCAGGATGAAAAATGGAAAAAATGGGTGAATTGATGTGAATTGATGATTAAGTGGTTAAACCATGAAATCTTCAGCATCTTGTGGGGTTGACGACTTGGTTGAGTTGGCCACGGAACAGGGTTGAGCCATTGGAAGATTGGGAGCCGAAGTTCGAGAAAGCGGGAAATGGAAAAATCCGGTCGGGTTGAAAAGATTAGCATCAGCAGGAGCTGGATTGGAGAATGACTATCGATCACAAAGCTGTGTTTTTTTAAGCCATACCCAATGTGTGACAAGTTGTGCTGAAATTCCAGTTGTTGTCTTGTTACATCTTTTTTTGCAAATCGTTTTCCAGCTGGCCCTCCTCTAAGAAACGCATTTGGTGAAGTTCTTCGTCCACTTTTACGGTTCATCGTGATACTTAGCCCTGCCTGACATGAGCCATTGAATCAAAACCGGTACTTTGACAAGGAACAATTGATCCTATCAGCAAGCCTTTCCCAATTGCCAGACGCAAACATGCAGAATTTCAAGATGTTTCTTTTTCAGCCATCTTTTTCTGCCATCTCAACACACCGAGTCGCCACCCCTTCGACCCCACCGCCGGAATGCTTGTGAGGTCACAGCCATTCCGGCAGTCCTGTGATCCAACTGGTGGCGGTGCAGTTGCCAGCGCCCAGGCACCAAGGACGTGACTGGGGCAATGAGACTTGGAACAGAAAGGACCGAAGCCGAGCAGGTTTCTGAAATGATGGTTAGATGTGGTTCGTACTCGGAATTCTCCCATAGCCGAAGTTCTCAGGTTAGTGGATTGTTGTAATTTGCCTATAGATTCCGGCAATGTGATGTGATCTATGATCCAAGTCATGTCATGCCATGTACCGAAGCAGAATGTACCATAATTTAACGAAACACTGTAACACAACTGGTGAATTGCAACGGCACCTCCATCATGGCCATCAGCCCAGGAGCTTCGGAGAGCAGCCTGCAACACGGCGAAACCGTTCTTCGTGGGACAGGCAGAGCTGCAACGAATCTCGGGCCTCGTGTGTCAACTTCAGGGACGAACACGAGTGCAGGGAGCACAGGAATCTGCACTGCCACGGGCATGGCGACAATTCTTAGGCTGGGGAAAGATGCCATGGGAAAAACTATGGAAATCTGCTCTTAATCTGCTGCTTTCGGAGTGGTTTCAAAGCTGTTCTTCTGTAGCCAGCAGGTGTGGCAGACAACGATGATCGCCCCAACGGCATCCTGTTATTCATTGATCCCCTTGCGTCGAAGTATGTCGTTCCTTGGTGTGATGTCCAATGGGAGGCATTGCCAGTTTGGTAGAGGAAGTGATGGTCAACAAGCAAATTTAGGGGTGTACAGTGGTACCCTATTTTCAGACAAACTCGACGTGTTTTGTGTGCAGGATGGAAATACACATTTTGAGGCAACCCCATGGCCCATGTTTAATTGGATGTCCTTTACATTGGTCAACGACAGTTTTGCTTGTCTTGACAGTCCTATCCCGACCCCCCTGTTACATAGCTATGTTTGATGGTCCCAAATTGGTTGATCGTTAAACCTCAATTCTTGCTCGTAAAAACACGAAATCCAAATGTGTAACAATGAAATTTCCAGTGATGATGATCTTAAACCCCAATGTTGCAACCATGATGTTATAGAAGTTGCTGCAAAAATTGCCCCCCATTCAAGGGTCAGATGTTCTTAAGAGTTGATGTCAAAGGGTCTTTGACCCCAAATTGCGCTATTTGTTCAACCAAACTTGTTCATGGTCATATCCTCGATGGCCTATGCTTAAACCCCAAGTTTTGGTAGTGCAACATAGTGCAACCCTGTTTGAAGGTTCTAGTTATAGTACCCAGGCATGCTTAAACCTGTGTTTTGGCTGGTTATGCGGTTAGTTTTCTTCAATAAAAATCCCTAAGTTTTGCCTATTTCTTGGTACCTCAACCATAATTTTGCCACAATTAAATCAATTGGTTTTTCAGGACCATAAAATGGAGCTACTGTACCATAGCTACTGTACCATATAAAGCCATAAATAGAAATTGGGGTTGCAATTCCAATTTGGGTATCTGAAACGGCCATTCATTAACCATATGGAGGTTTCCTATAGGGGTGCTCCCAGTCATCCATGAAAAAAGATTGGGATTTTCCAGTAACCATGATTTTGGGCTACCTCCATTTATGGAAACCCCCCATATGAACCCCTGATTTCCAGGTTGGCTCCGTCTTAAGTGCCTTAGACTTGGCCTTTCCCACGGCCGTGAAGTGCGGCGCTGTCTGCGCCGATCTGCTGCCCTCCCGGAAGCGTCTCAGCGTGGCAGCGCGGGAACAACAGAACGACGCGGATCCCTTGGCGGCCGGGGTAGCGGGCATCTTGCTGCCACCAGACGTGACATGGAGAAGTTAGTCTGGTGCCCGGCAGATGTTTGTTGGTTTATGGGGCCCCATGGGGCCCCATCTAAATAGATCTAAGTATAGTTACAAATATGATGCACTATTGTTATTATAGTTATTATAGTTATAAAGCAACTTAGCTAACTATGGGGCCCCATCCTGTAGGATTTTACCATGATTTTGCCTGAGTTAACCATGAAAAGAAATGGGGATTTATTAACGGAAGATTCATGGGATACGTGATGTATTGCCAACTAGAATCAACTGTAAGCATATTAATTGGGATTTAATCATACTAACAGCTGGTGGTTGTTGTTATTCCGAATATTCCCCAAAAAAGGGATGATAATTCCCATCTGCTGGTGTCAAGTCAAGTCGGTTTTTTTTGTCGACCCCTATGTGGGGGTCAAATCCCGATTGACCAAAGTGGTGGAAATCACCATCCCACATCTTACAGCGGTCATCCCCAAATATAGCTGAAACCGGAAGCCCTAGTTTGATTGCTTAGAACGCGATGAGTCATGCCGGTGAAATCTCTAGTTGCAAGGTTGCTTACATCATCTTAAACCCATAGGTTTTTTAGGTAAATCCCCATGTTTTATTCAATGGATTGGTGTAAGGGCAAATTCTAACCGGAAAACCCCATATTTACTGGGAAAATCGATGGTTTCCGGTTTCGATTTTCCAAAAAAGAAACAAGCCATTGATTTATGGTTTCCATCCATTTAACCGGCAGTTTTTCCAAGCCCAGATGTCCATCCACAGCATGGTCTCCATGGGCAGCTGTCGGGTGGGTCCTGAGCTTCGAGTGACGTCAGCTGATGGGCAAATCATCAAACAGATGCAATTCGATGATGACAAGGTGGGCAAATAATGGGTGATTATATATATATATATATTGGTTGGTGGTAGTAATATTACTGGTTGGTGGTATAATAATATATATATATATACCTATTATTTGTGTCTATTACTATTAGTATATATATAATACCATATATAATTTACCCAGAATACTCTTTTGTATAGTAATACCATATATATATATGTGGTGATATACTGTATATAATATAGGATATAATAGGTGATAACCTCCATAGGATTGGTGGTGCTGCAGTTGGGCCATGGTGAATGCTTTGTGGTGAAAACAACCGTGGCCTTCGATGATGATAAGGTGCCACCAAAAAATCGTAGGTGACTTGAAGCCATGCTTGGAGCAAATTCCGGAATGTTCCATGGCAGCAAATCCAGCATCGAACCCCAAAATGGGACATGTACTGATTACTGGAAAAAAATGAGCTGTCCCAATAAAAATCAACAAGCAATTTGATGCCAGATAATGAATTTCATCAGCATGTCAAATCTTGGGGCCACTAAAATGAATAGATCCAAGACTAGTGGCCTCAATATACTTCAGCCATCTTAATCCTTATGGGAATAGGATTGCTCTCCATGCTCACTCCATCATCAGGAGGCACACCCCGCCGTGGAAATGTTGCAAGAGGTGTCCAAGCAAGTGGCCTCCGCAAAAATGGTCCGGACTTGGGATATGTTTCAAACCTGTTGGGGATATCTTTGCGATTTTGGGGGGGATAGAATGGGGATTTAACTATCTAAAATGGGGATATAACCAAGTATAGCGGGGATTTTATGGTGATCCAAAAAAAAAAACGTTCAAATTCCACTCTAAAATAGTGACGATGTACTTTGGAATTTGTTTGGGGGGTTTGCCACAATGGAGGTGTGAGTAAGTGTCTAAAATGGGGATAGAACCCAGTATAGTGGAGGATTTTATGGTGATTTAATTGGGATTCATGTGGATTTTAAGGGGTATAGAAAAAGAACCTAATGGATATCTAATCGTTGATCTGGCTGGTGGGTTCAAGTATCTGGCTCATTTTCAAACATAGAACTGGGATGATCCCCAATGGCGCTGAAAGGCATATTTTTTCAGGGGGTTGAAAGGCAGAAACCATGCTACTTTGGGGCCAGCGCACAATGGCTTGTTTGAAATAATGAAATGGAAAGCCTCTCAAACCTGTGTTGGTGATGTTCATCATATTTCATCATGATCCGCCTTAAAAGTACAATCAATTGGGGGTACCGGGGTACCCCAGTTTCGGACGCAGCCATATTTCAGTTGATGATTTGGAGAAGCAAAGTTTGAGTTGAAGACATTGCAGATATTGAACAAAAACAACCAACTGGCTGGTTTCAAGGGAGAGTTTGTCAAGCGCCCTGCTGTATCCCTGAAGCGGTGCACCTGACAAATTTCAGGATCCTCTCACCTTCTCCAGGGGCCCGCCGTTGAATTCCAATAGCCGAGTAGGAGCAAGCAATGGATTTTTCCAGAACTTGCCAGCCATTGCCATGTGAGCATTCAGTGTTCAGGACTGATAACTTGATAACTGGTTCATACTGGTTCAGGGTTCAAGATTCAGCAACCATCAAAGCTGCAATGCTAGGAATCTCAAGGGGCTTCGCAGGACTTGAAGAAACTGTCCATCGCTTTTCGCTTTTGACCCCGCGTCGCGAATCTGAGGCGACACCGTTGCAGCAACTTTTAATTGAACGGAGCGGTTTCTTGCTCGGCTTGGAGGCTCCAAAGCCCTTGGATCCTGAGAAATCCAAGGCACGGGCGACCAGTTTTTTGAGTGAAAATCTACCATGTGAGGCCCCCGTTGGATAGCTAAGTTGGTGCCAATAACTCCAATTTCACTATAGTTTGTGGTACTTATAACTATAGTTGCTGGGGCTTATAAACCAACTTATAACTGGGGGGCCGAAAAACATTGTAGGTCTTTTTTTTCGGTGAGTTGCTTGGCTTTGCGACGGCAGGTCTACGACGATGTCTGGGGATCCTCAGAGAGGGCCCCGTCCTACACGGCCTTGCGCAGACAGGCGAACTCCTGTGACTGGCTCTTGCGATCCCTGGAGCCATTACCGGGTGGATCGGTGGTGATCCGAAGACACCCGGCACCAGCTGGCACCAGCTATCCATGACCTGTGGAGGTTTCCGTTTCGTCATGGCGGGTACCCCTAAATCATCATCCATTTTTGTTTGGGATTTTCCATGAATTAGCCTCCAGCTATTGGGATGCCCTGATGGCTATGGAAAGCCCGTATGTTTGAGCGTATTGGAAATAGGCAGCTGGGTGAAATGAAGCCTATCACGAGTGTGACACCCGACCAATACCCTGCGATTCTGTGGGGTTTTTCCTACCTGGTTCGCCAAGGGTTCGCCAAGGAGACAATTTGAAAAGAGTTCCGCCCAGGGTCGGCCCAGCCTGGTTGCGGTGTCAGCTGCATGTCTTCAATGAGCGGAAAGGCAAACAAGAGCTGGAGTTACTTGGCTCTTGGCATAGGTATCACTCGTATCACGTGTATCAGTGTATCAAATTTGGGTCTGTTTCGGGATCAACCATCTCTTGTTTGTGGTTTCAACATGACTTTTATTTTCCATTTCATCTATGGGATGTCATCATTCCCATTGACTTTCATATTTTTCAAGATGGTTAAAACCACCAACCAGATCTCATTTTTGGGGGCTACCCGATTTCGACCCATACCAAATGTCTCGGACTTTTTCTACAAAAACATTCCCAGTGAAAGGTCAGGTGCAGGCAACAAATGCCAATCGATTTTCAGATTTATGTTTGGTTATCTAACCCTTCACCAGTTGATCATTTTGGCGCATACCCACAGATTTTCAACCCATTGTACCCAATATGTCTTAATTGTCATATCATACACCATCATAGCCCCATGAAACCAAAAAAAAACAAAAACACGTGAAAAAAGACATCAGATGCCGGTTTTGGCTTTTTTTGTGCCCTGGGACAGACAGACTTGGTTCAGGTTAATGCTGCAGCGTTACATGGGCGCACGCATGACCATCCCAGTCCCCGTTGGAGCGCCCTTCGGTGCTGTGGTTTTCACTTGTCACTCATGGTGCGCCAACGACGGAGAGGACCCCCGTTTTCAGGGCTGGAAGGACTTAGGATTTCGATTTCGCCAACATAAAATTGGGAAACCAACCAGTTTATTGGGTTATAATGCGAGATACAATGGGGATACAATGGGGATACCACGGAATATTCTACAAGCTGTTGCCCAATAGTTGGTTAAAACGGAGTGAGTCTATACACCAACAATGGGGATTTAGCCGCTAGCCCACCAATCACGGGGTGTGTGGAAGACTGGAATTTGTGGCTATCTCACCTGACATTTGGAAAATCTCGCTTTCTGGATGGTTGTTTCCTAAGCACGGGATCTTCCCTTGCTTTGTGTTTCTTTGCCAGAGGCTGCTTCTGTGGCATGTGGTGGCTTTTCCATCTGGGAAGTGTGATCTGGAAAATGGGCAACCTATCCCTCACGTGCATTCGATACTATAGATACTATAGATCATATGCCATGTGCATTCACCCACAAAATCCCAAATCCCATCTATTTCGTTATATGTCAATGGGTCTACGACCTCAGTAACATAACTAATCACTTTGCTCGTGGATACTGCTTCTGACAGATGGTATTTATTTCGTGTCGAAACCCCACTTGGGTGATCCTCCAAGATCCTCCTTTTTTTGCTTCCCATTCTTACCATTCATTGGATTGGTTTAAGGGAAAATTTACAGGAAACCATGGTTTTTACCATTAAATATTGGGTTTTCCTGTAAATTTTCCCCTAAACCAATCCATTGAACCATGGTTCCATGCCAGGAGGTGGGAGTGGCCGAGGTATCCAAGGCCTTTCCCCCCATCCCGGTGGTGACGGTGAACTGCTGCGGCGAGGTGGCGCAGCCGGGGATCGCACTGGGCGGCGTGGACCAGAAACGCACCACTGTGCAGGGCCACACGGCCACCTGCTGTTTCTTCAGCTATGAACGGAGGCCCAAAAAATAGGAGCATGATCTCATTCTCCTGATTGGATACGAAAAAATTATTGGATGATGAAGTCTGATTTTTAGATTATGTTTTTTTCAAGATTTGGATGATAAGATTGTTGGATGACGACATCTGATTATGAAAAATGTCGTAGAAAGACTGGTCAACCAGGATTCCCACAAGATCTTCAGGATGTTGCTGATTTGGGCCCTCCTTTGTGCATTTGGGCCCCCTCCCGGGTCAACCTTGCAGAACTTTTTTTCCGCCGTGAATCTCTGCGGCAATTCGTGCAGTTTTCCATTGCAAAAAGTGGTTGAGCCGTTGAGCCCAGTGATTCTTAGAGTTTGGTTTTCCATCTCAAGATCTCATCCGTTTGGTTGAGCTCAACCCTAGCGTTTTCAGCCAAAGATCCAGGAAATTTCAAGGATCCAAGCAGAAGGAAAGAAAGTCTGAACACAACACTGCACTTGAAATATCAGTGTTCAGTTTGAATGTTACCTGGTGTATCCTGAAAAATCAGTTTACCAGCCTCCTTGCAGTTCATCTTATGAGATAATGCTTCCTGTCATCATCCAGAAGAGAAAATTTTGAGAGCTGTTGCCCCAGCATCAGCGTCTACCACGGCCAAGAAGATCTTGGAGAAAAAGCCCCTTCGGAATGTGGCTCTTGTTGTGATTCCTGGATGGAAAAGTGGAGTAATATGGCACATCAAAAAAGAACTTGCCATTTGGGGATGGTTTTACTATGGTAAGTCATCGGGGCTCGCTGCTTGGTCCCAAAATGCCAACGGCATTGGATCGTGGTAGCATCGGCATGAACTTTTGTGGAATCTGCTAGAGAAGAAATATTAGGTTTCTTGAAATGGATCCCCAAAACATCCATGAAAACCATTGGGATTTTCCAGTATAAACCATGGATTTTCCACTACTAAAATGGTCTAATTTTGAGTTGGGGGCACCCCCCACTTGGGAAGCCGCGTCCGCCAGGTGGCCAACTGCCGTCATGAGGCCGGGGGGTCAAAACTGAGCGGTTTTGGCCAAGGGTTGCTGTGAGACTCATACAGGGCGCACCAGTTCGTTAGAGTTCGGAATCGCTAAGTTGGTGAACATAACTATAGTATGATACGCAAATAACTATATTTAGATGAGGTTTTCATACCACAAAAAACTGGGCAGCATTCTGTATAGATTGGTACTCCTGGTACCCAGCTAAATCTCAGTTGGTGGCCCAAGGGGGCCTGGCAGTCTTCCAAATGCCGCTTTGTTGACATTGGCTCCAGCCCATTTTTGGCTCGTGATCAAAGAAGAAGCTGGCACTGTCCGGGGCCCAGAGCTAAACTACAGGGGCAAAGACAAAGGTTTCCGGGTCGTGTTCCTTACATCAACCCGTTGATCTGTTGATGTATACCAATAATGTTGATCTATGTTTATTGTTAATGTTCTGCTTGTATATTTTCATCATCCTCGTCGTCGTCGTCGTCGTTGTTGTTGTTGTTGTTATCAGTGTCATGCATGGAATTATAGCTATGCAGCTATTCCATGCTATTTATTCCGATTGATGTTTGCCAAAGATCATGTCATTCAACTCTTCTCAACTTCATTTGCTGCCGAGGCAACATGAATCAGCAGCTTGTGAACTTTGGCGCGGATGGAGACTCGGCTGGGAAAGCCTCAGTGATGGCTACTCAGCATAAACGACATGCCCTCCGGTAATTTAACAGTTTGCTATTGCAAATGGCCATTTATCGTTGATTTACCCATTAAAGATTGTGATTTTCCGTAGATATGTTAGTTTGCCAGAGGGTAAAGTGGTTGATATAAAGATAATAATCTTACAGCACTATTCCCATATCTCCTGGAACCTTGGATACTTTCATACTTCCATCTGGTGAATGGGAAAAGACCGTTGGACCAATCAAAGATCTTCAAAGATTCATAGAACTTGGCTGGCTATGGCTATGACAATGGTATCACATTAGACCAAGCAGCATTGAAGGGGATATCCCAATAAATCCCATTAAATAACCATTAAATAACCATTATCCATCTAATATCCCAATATATGATATCCCCTATCATGATTCTCCACTCATCATCCTGCAACTTGAGGAAGGGTGCAGGTGGATCGGCAGGCCTTAAAGCGTGCGGAGGCACGGCGGTTCGGGCACGACCGGATGTTTTTTTTGCATTTTGACCATCCGATAAATAGCGATTTGAATGATTTAAATTTAACGTACCAAAAATGGTGGGTTTGGATGTTATGCACGGTTTACATTAAGGAGGCTCGTGCTTCTCAGTAATCAGGCCAGGTGAAACTATGAGGTTCCCCATTTAGTGGTGCCCAGGTGTTTTTGTGGGGGAACACGCCCCACATTCCTCCAGGAAATTCAGGGCGATGTTTCCGCTCCACAACAGCCAGTTGGAAAAGTTGGAAACCTGAAAAATATGGAGAAACGAGACTTAGCTGGTGGGAAAATGATGATTGATGGTTGAACATTGGTGTTCCGCCATCAAAATTGAGAAACATAATCTGTTGAACATCCTGGAAGAAGTATCCTATCTTTTTTGGGACCTCCAAAACACTCATCCTCAATGGAAAACTACCCATGGCTTGCCGCAGGCAGAGGGCAAGGTGAAATGTGCCCGTTATCTCCGGCTGCTGGGATGACAACACAGGGCAGGGGTCGCTGTGATTGGGATCCTGGGTTAGTTTAAGATGATTGGTAGTAATTGATTGATGGTGATTCATGGTGATTATAATGGTGATTCACGGTGATTCGTGGTGATTAATGGTGATTCATGATGATTAATGGATTTGCTGAAGATGATTTGTTGGTTTCCCGAATGGAACATCTACCATTTGGGGAATCCATAGGGTACCCTTAAGCAAATCCAAGTAATTTTGGACTGATTCTGGGACAATTCTGATATCATCATGGGATATTCATGGCTGTGGTACGGTTTAATGTGGGAAATGATAGGCTAATCATGATTTTCCACCATTCCCCTCAGTTGGGGTTTATGAACTTGGGTAATCACCAAGTGATGTAAAATTACCCCGGGTTGGTTGGTTGCTGGGATTGTGACCGTTTTACCGTGGCTTACCACATTCGGATGCTCGGAACACAGCTTGGTCTCATTCATTACAGTGCTGTGCCACATCATTAATGACGCGTCAAATCCTGTATTTGCTCGATGTTCAGTCACAAAAAAAAAGTCCGCAACTTCTTTATGATCTCCACCAGTTTGGTTTTCAAAGGTCTTGCAACTGCCCAAAACAGGCCACACAACCCCTCTCGCGGCATGGCATGCCTCAGGTTCGCCTTCTTCGCCCATGTGGCAGTGCTGATTTTGGTGAACATTGTGGTGTGGCTCATCTATGCGATGCTGAGGCACGTGCCAGCTACCAACAGGATATGTACAATGTCAATGGTTTTGTTTACGCCCAATGTCAGAAACCCCAACCATTTTAGGGATGGGCGTTTCCCCAAACATTTATGGTAAATAGTAAATAGATGATAATAGATGTAAATATTGGGTTTATAATGAGGTGCACCACATTAGTCCAATCCCTTCAACACCCGAAGCATGGTGGATGTGAAATCTGCGAGGTCCCGGGACCGTGGCGGCACCTACAAATGGCCACTCTGGTGTCTTGGTGCCGAAATTTTATGGTAGGAAAATCTTCCATTGACAGATGGATTCTCCCATTCAAACCTCCAATTGATAGGGAAGTCCCGGGCACCGGAGGCTCAAATCTTGATCCCAAGATCATGTGAATCCGGAGAAGCCATGGATTTGGTCGAGAAGTGAAAATCGAATAATCCCCATGCTTTTTGGGGTTTCAAAGTATAGTTAGCGGAGTTGCCACAAAAATTCATCAAATCAGTTTCGAAACATTTGGAAATCCAGAAAAGCTATGTGTTGGTGTCCAATCATTTGGTCACCAGGTTTGAAGGCCCATATCCAGTCAAAATGTTGTGTTTGACCATTGTAAACCGCAAAAAAAATGCCGCTTTGTCAGCAAAATTGATGATATGGCTGGTTTCAAATATCTTCGGTGGTTTTCCATCCGATTTGGGATCAACTCGGACAAAGCCAATCACACCACAAAAAAACGCGACTCAGGGTGACTTTTGGTTCCATCGTGCTGGTCATCGCGCAGCTTGGCCCAGAGCTAGGGGGTGCCTGGTGCATGAAAGGCTCACCGTTGGCCAATGTTCATGGGAAACACCAAACACCTCCCAAAAAAAAAAGAACGTCTTTCCAATTTCAATATTTTGGAGCCATAGACTTAAATTCTGACCCAACTGATCCGTCTCAGCCGCTTCTCAAAGCCACGGTGAAGCACCGTGGCCGAGGCACTTGCTGAGCATGCTTCCCTATGCAGTGTGCAAAGGAAGCTCCACATGCAGCTGGGATGCAAAAATCGGGGCCGCTGGTGTCCTGTGCTGTCGAATCCGAGCCAGGTCCGCGGTGGGTTTGGGTGGTCTTGTTGCATCTTGGCACCGTTTCACCGTGGGGAGGATTGGCCGGCCTGTGGGATGTTCGAAGGGGATGTTCGAAGGTGTGAAGCAAATTGACCCTTGATTTATACACTTAGAGCTAGGTTCTATCCGCATGTGGAGTGGTTGTGACTCCCATTCCAATGGGGTTCCTTGTTTGCTTGTTTTTCGCGTTAGTTGTTGGTTGCATCACTTGGTTGATTGCTGCTCCCCCTTTTTCAATTGGTGCTTAATTGTGATTTGGGTCATCATCATCCCTATAGTTTCTTGACAACATGCCCATATTACTTCAAATTGTGCACCGAAAAATTGTCACTTGGAATCCAAGTCCCCGATTCCTAAATTGTCCGATTTATATTCGGGTAAAGTTCTGACTTATACCCTCTAGTTATTTAACATAGCCATGGAAAATGGCCCGTTTATAGATGGTTTACCCATTAAAAATTGTGATTTTCCATGGCTATGCTAAATAACCAGAGGGTAATTGGATGATCCATTGCCTGACACAACCAGTTGCTTTCTCCTGGGGTGATCCTCCAGACATTTCACCGGGCAAAAAAAAAAAATAGAGCTTTAAGTCCCGTTGTTACACCCGTTAATAAGCCCAAATAGTTGCGGTTGGTTGTAAATTCCATTATATCCCATTATATATACGTGTATGTATATATATATATGTATATTATATATAGATAGATAGATAGATAGATAGACAGATAGATATAGATATAGATATATCCACGTTTAAATCCCTAGTGTTGATGCTTGATGTTGCTTTGACGCCTTTTCAACACCGTGTGTAGCAGAGATTTCTATGTTACCTGTTGTTTGGCTTGGTGCTATGACACGCCTTATTATTGAGCGGCGTTGAACTGCCAAGCTGTCCTTGGCGCGCCTTCAGCGCGATGCTTTATGTTCAAATCCCGCAGTTATAGCCATAAAGATTACCCGAAAACCTGCACCAAGCACTGAGGAACTTGGCCTTGGTCAACATCGTGGTTTGGTCCGTCTACGCGGCCAGCGAGTCCGAAGCCTGTCCTCCGGGTCAGAACTGCCACTGGGACTGCAGGTGAATGCACCAAATAGATATTATCTATATATATATAGATCTCTCTCTCATGAATGGTATGGTATGGTAAGGCAATATAATGTAGTGTACGGTATGTATATTATGTATGTACAAAGGTGTATTATGTGCGACTATAAATAAATAAATAAATCAATAAATAAATAGATACATCAACAAATATATATATATATATTGTGGACCTACATGTGTGTTCGCCAGATTGCGGATGCTGTGAACTCTTAGCATGTTCGACGTTTCTTGTGTAATATGATTTCCTATCATGTTGTGATCCCTGACATATTGCCTTCGTCATTTAGAAGTTGGAATGCATCAGAAACGAAGTTGGAAAGGCTATGCGGCTATATTCACCTGGAATGATACGGATGAATTATGATGAAATATTCCTGGACTAAAAATGGGATGATCCAAAACAACTGTCAGATTCGGGTGACTCAACTTCGAGCCGGAAACCTTTCAGCTAAAATCGAAAAAATTGCATGGCCCAGCAGTTTCCACCAGCTAGTTTCAATGGCCCAGTTCGTTTCCACCAAAAAATCCCATCAAACCATCCATTTCCAACCATTCAGCCAGGTTTTTCTCGGTGAATCTCTAGATTTTCCACCCAAAAAGCCCATGGGGAAACCAGCACCGGAAACCAGGTGAATACCTGTGGCCTGCTTGGGTCTCCGGATCCACAGCCTTGGTGGCCATCGTGGTGCCTCAGATAGATCTCCGGGAGGATGACATGGCATGGCCCCCAAATAGAAAAAGCTACTTGGTGGCTCATCCCACGGCTCGTAAGTGGGTTATAACCCCAGTGATTTACATGGGATAAGGAGTGGGATGAGCCACCAAGTATCGAAAATGGCCATAAAAATCGTGGGTTTACCCAGCTATGAACTGGTGGATCTTTCCAGTTCGCAAAATGTAAACGTTTGCCAGAGGGTAAATGAATTTAGTAGATGTTGTTCAATTACAACCATGTATTCATTGTATCTTGTTGTATTACCATACGGTCCCTATGTTCTGGAATGTCCGATGAAAACCCTAATGGATCCCATTTGATGGGTGTTTGGGTTTACCACCGTGCATTAGTAGACCTATCAATGCCAATTTTGAACAAATGTATCGTGGATCCAATTTCTATCATTGTTAATCATGTCAACCGCCCCACTATGAACCATATTTACTCCAAATCACTCGCAATGAAAATTATGGGATTACCATGTTCATCCCCAGCTTGACCACTATTGAACCACTATTGAACCCAACAAAAAGGAGCGGAGGCGGCCGTTCGGAAATCTCCGTCCCGTGAGGTAGCCCTTATGCCCTGCATCTGCGGCGCCCTCTTTGGCATTCACGACGATGTTGGGGACTGCCTTGATGTTGCAAGCTGGTTTTTGGAATGGATAAGGTCATTGAAACATTAAAAAAAATTGGTGAATTGTACGCATGAAAGGTGGAAATTATGAAGTCGTGATGATGGGCTGGTCAAGGTGGGATTGAAGCGTAAAAAGTGGCTGGTAGAAGCAATTTCTAGGGATATAATCCGGATGATATGCCGGGATTCGGCCCACCAAGCCCCATCCAGATTGCCCATTTGTAGGTGAGGGACTATTAGATTTTGCCCAGAATCATGCAACCCTACAAGGAAGTGAACAGCTCGGTGCTCTTGAAGACAGATCCTCCTATGTGTGATGATTGTGAGCAATCATTACCTTCCATCAATCCCAAATAGTAAACGGACGTAAAAATGGGGAAAACCATAGTCACCATCTGGAAATATGCAGCAATTTGAAACGGCAAATGGGGGAGCTCCCTTCGCACACCTTTAACAAACCGTTTTTAAAACGACCACCTCGGCTCCAGGACAGCGAACTGGAGAATGCGATCTACGAGCTTCTTGGTCTCCTGCATCTCCCCAGTACTTGATCGTGTGAAACGGGATGAAAGCTGGCAGCACCAGGCAACCTTGATGTGTGTTGACCTTGAATAAACTCTGATCATGTCTAGGGGCTCCCATTACCCTACAAAAGCTATATGAAAGTTGATACCCTCCAACTCACCCATTGACATATGAATATGACATTGTTTTTATGCACCTGTTTGGCCCAAGGGGCCTAGGGTCTTGGGCTGGGAGATAAAACCTGGCCAGATCCTGCCGAGACAAGGTCCGAAAGTGAGTGAAGATACAGTTGAGAGCTCATTATAATGGAAAAGCAGATGGGAAGCAAAGATCTTGTAGGTGTCAGCTGGCCTTTCCAGACATTAGTGGTGTCCATTCTGTGTGTTTGCGAATCGTTTGCTTCCAAAGAAATGCTGGTCTGCACAGTGTCACAGCATCGATCACCTGCAAGAGCAGGATGCATCAATCTTTTGAGATAAGGATATCAGGATGGTACTCTTTGTACATTACCAAAAATTAGAGTGGTGGAGCATGGCAGAGCCTGTGCGAGTTTCCTTGTTTGCGGCCTTGCAACATAAGAAACTGATTTTGGAGCTTCAAACAAGGGGAAAATCCAAATCGGATCAAAGTGAGTGAACGAAAAACCGTCGTGTTTTGCTTGTCGTTTCTGGGTCCTGTTGGATTTTCGCTGGTTAAAGTGGGGCGACCAAGAGGCCCCATGGCAACCAGCTCGTACACAGGATATGCAGCGATTCCCACAGCGAGAGAAACACGCAGCAAAGGAGGATCTGAATGAGTTGTACTGTGGGTAAAACAATGTCATAAACCACCCATTTGGGAATGGTAACCATACCACCTACAAAAATGGTGACGACTGGGGGCTGGTTTATGGCATTGTTTTGCCCACACTACTTGAAACTGAGGCCAAATAGCCTCTAAGTCCTAAGTTAAATCTGCTTTCTTTCAAAGCATCTTGCTCACATTTTGGGGGTGGAGTCAGAAATATTCCAGCTGCCACGACAGGCTGACAGCGTGCAAGAGGATGAATTGGAACAGGACCATTCGGGAGCAGGAAATGGATGGGGATGGTAGCCTGTTTGGGGAAACAGGGAACGTTGATCTCCAGAACTGGAAAATCTGATTGGAATTCGACTAGAGGGATCACCAATTTGAAAAGATTCCCTGATGACCAGCTTCAGACAGGCTGCCTTCCTTTAGCACGTGCTTTAAATTCCCGGTGGGGGATGTAGCCTATGTGCTATGGGCTTGGGTCTGTGAGCTTTCAAGTTTGTTCCCTATTGGATTCAGCTTGCGGCTTTTCGGGACCTCGCTTCAGTTCAGTTAGAACTTTGGCCCATTTTCAGAGGTTGCATCATCTTATCCACCCTTCAGCAAATTAGCATAAATATGAAAAGCCATGAGTTTCCTGTTTGGAAAATGATCTACATTCATGTTGGGTTGTCCGTATCTTAACTGGAGGACACCTCTTTTTTCAGTTCTTCACCCTGACATTGGAATGTTGTCCGTTGCTGATCTTCCCATGGAATACCCCCAGGATATCCCCACTATACCCCCATATGTACACAATTCTTGGGATGTCCCCATTACATAATGTGGAAGATATATGCACATCCAATAAAATAGATGTTTTGCAACAATAATATCCCCATGATGTATCCCCATTCATACATACATTACATTCTGGTTGGTGGTTTCAAACATTTTTTATTTTCCATCATATATGGGATGTCATCCTTCCCATTGACTTTCATATTTTTCAAGATGGTTAAAGCCACCAACCAGCATTACATTACATATAATTACATTACATTACATTCCATTACATAGATAGATAGATACCCTCTGGTAAACATACAACAAACTATGGAACATCACCATTTTTAATGGGTAAATCCACTATTTCTATGGCCATTTTCAATAGCAAACTGTTAAATTACCAGAGGATATCCGTGTGTGTGTGTGTGTTATTTTCTTGGCTTTCCCCTCCACATCCCCAGGAACTGCCCACGATCTTCGGCATCGGCTTGGCGCGCCGTGTGGCCTTGATGAACCACAGCTGCAGGCGCGGGCTTCGCGAACCGGTGTACCACCGCTGTATAAAATGGATTCATATGGATTGGAAATATCCATACATAGATCCAATATGATCCAATGGTTTCCTATGAAAAGGTACAATGTTGCTACATTCCCTTCAGTTTTTTGGGCCCAAATCTTGGTTATACGTGCGGTCGGTGTAGATGTTGATCATGGGTTCGGGATTTTATTCAGCCATGGAATGCGAATGGAATTCTCCGGAAATCAACAAGTTGGGCACATACCCGAAAATTGCTTTATGTGGAAATACCTGAGTAAATCCATAAATAGGTCGTCTTATCAGTCTTATAACTGGTTGGTGGTTTGGAACATTTTTGATTTTTCCATATATTGGGAATAATCATCCCAACTGACTAATATTTTTCAGAGGGGTTGAAACCACCAACCAGATAACAATTTGTTGGGATTGGTAAGTACCTCAGTCCGACCCCAATGAGTTGGGGCTAGGCCCAATTGTGAGATCGACTACGGCTTGCACCTCAGATTTCAAGCTGTGGGTTTCTGCGAAGAGCAGGTGATATCAGATATACCCTCTGGTAAATTAACTTGTTGACCCTGAAAATCACCAATTTTTAGTGGAAACTAACCTTTCAACCCCGACAACTGCCAGGGTCGCTATGTTAATTTACTGGAGGGTATGTCTTCAATTTTTGTGTCCCTTGAATCTAAAGAGATTTTCGAGAGTTGGTATCTCGGAGATTTCCTGTTTCTGAGATGGCAATGCCACAGCAGTGGTGAAGGCCATTCGACCCATTCATGCCGGGGAGGCTGGGAATCGGCCAAGCCACCGAGAACAGCGTCGAACATGACATGGCTCCGGCAGTACCCTCTGGTAAACATAGAAAAAGCTATTGATAATGGCCACAGAAATAGTGGATTTTCCCATTAAAAATTGTGATTTTCCACAGAAATAGTGGATTTTCCGATTAAACATGGTGATGTTCCATAGTTTTTTGTATGTTTACCAGAGGGTACCGGGTATAGGAACTCACCATTAGCTACATCGACGAGACGAAGCCGTTGCGTGTGCGTCGCAGTCGCCTTGAGAGGCCTGCGCTACATTGCACCAGAGCGGAGAACCATGTGCTGGTTAAAAAATAACGAAAACAGGGAGGCTATCCAGCAAAAAAGTGGGGATGCATCTAAGACCAGGATATGGATTGGATATGGATTGGTTAGTCTTCATATTTGTTATGTTCCCCCTATTTAGGATGATGATCCCAACTGACTAATATGTGTGGTCATATGAGTTGAAACCATCAACCAGGTAAGATATGTCCTTCCAAACGTGGAAATGTGTGACAGAGATCCCACAAGTCAAGATGTGTGACATGAAAAGAAAAATGAGTGTTCGTATACCAACTTAAAATACACATGATAAATCATGATAATAAATATGTATATGTATATAATGTATGTATATATATATAAATGTGTGTATAATATCTATATATATATATATTTATTTTTAGTGGTTTGCCTTGAAGGACTACCCATGCCCCTCTCGCGACAGCCACCCCTCTAGCGGGCCAGACGTTACGGTTTCCGCTGCTTCTGCCGCCGTTGCGTGCAGGAGCTCTGCAGGCAAGATGGGAAAGTTCTGGAGATGGGAAAATCATGGGTGTAATTTTTGAAAATCATGGGATATGAATCATCTATAAATGAGACTTAAATAGGATTAATGATAGTGGAATAAAATTGGATCATTAATGATAAACAAGTTTTTGATGGGTAAAACCATGTTAATCAGCGCATAAGTTGACATATATAACCTCCAGGAAAATCATTTGCAGAATATGTGCACATGGCTAAAACATGATCATTGATAGTTGAAGTGAGTAACATGCACCGGTACATGCTGCTTATTGACACCTAACTGACCTAGGCATGGGGGAAAATTCATTGATTTTCCAACTGGACAATTTCAGTATTGAATTGCCAGATGGTTGCGGCTGGGAAGTCATGAAAAGGTGGCACCATTGTGAGGGATGTGATTCAACTTTTGTTCAGGTAAATCTTTGTGGTCGACCGTTGCTTTCTGTCGACTGTTGATGGGGTTGCTACAGGTCCCTGACACATGGTCGATTCAAACATGGCTGAGAAAGAATCATAGCTGAGAATGGCGTTTTAATCGTGGTCGATTGTTTTAAAGCGACGGATGTGGCATCATCAATGGTGGCTCTGAAGCGAGCGCACTGCATGAAGCATTGGCAGACGAAGCTTGAAACCTAGAGTTGGCCAGAGTGCCAACCAAAGGATGTAGCCAAGATACAACATCAATCTCCTGTATGATTCTATAGTCAGTTGTCAATCTATATAGTTCTTCATGCACTTCTCCATATGTATATATATATAGTTATATAGATAGATAGATAGATAGATAGATATCCTCTGGTAAACTAACATAACTATGGAAAATCACCATTTTTAATGGGAAAACTCACTATAAATGGCCATTTTCAATAGCTATTTTGACATAACCAGAGGGTAGATACATGTGTGCAATGCCTAACAGATTCGCTGCGATCATTCATGGGCCATCGCCTTTGCTCCATGGCATCAAGCCATGGCAGATGAAGCAGCGCAGCTGAAAGAGAAGGGCAACCAGGAAGTCAAGGCCCAAAATTTGAGGCTCGCACGGGGCGCTGTTGGGCGCCTGTTGTGATGTTGTGATGTTGATGGTTAAGGTGAAATCTGAGGGCACGAAGTAATCATAGTAGGACTTCATCAGGTTTTGGACATCATCATAGTAGGTTTTCATCGCAGTTCCCTGTTTATGAACTACTTTAGACCCGGCTGATCAAGAAATGCTAGCTTTTAACCATTCCTATTTGAACTGAAGTTTTTCCTGGATGTTCTAACCCTAATCTCCTTGGTGGTTTGGAACATTTTTTATTTTTCCACATTGGGAATAATCATCCCAACTGACTTTCATATTTTGCAGAGGGGTAGGTCAACCACCAACCAGTAATTGACCATATATGCTCAGCTTGAAGGACCATACTTTAACGGTGCCGGTCCTTTGCTGCGCCGCTCCCGGTCCGCATCGTGTTTTTTGAGGCGCGCCATGGAGCTTTACTCCGAGGCCATCGAAATCCTGGATGCAGGCCGATGGTGGAAAACAACCAATGAATCCTCAGAAATAGGGAATTTAAGGAATATCATGGGGAATATGACTGGATGAGAATGAGGATGAGAATGAGGATGAGGATGATGATGATGATGATGATGATGGTGATGCTGGTGGTGGTGGTGGTGATGATGGTGGTGATGATGATGATGATGGTGATGCTGGTGGTGGTGGTGGTGATGATGGTGATGATGATGATGATGATGATGATCCTTAGTTTCTCCAAGGCAGTCCACGGCTATTTTCACTTTGGGTCAATTGACTTGGCATCAGCTTCCAGGTCAGTCCCCTCGCCTTCTGGCCGAGCTCTTGGGGAACCGTTGCCTGTGTCAGATGCGCCTGAAGAGGTGGGCTTCGGGCATTGGGAATTTCAGGACCCACCATAGGCCATATGTTGTGGTGAACTCCCATAGCCCGTAGATTTTGCCCTCTGGTTATTTGTTACATAGCCATGGAAAATCACCATTTTTAAGAACGGTAAACCATCTATAAATGGGCCATTTCCCATGGCTATGTTAAATGACCAGAGGGTATATATGGGTACCTCCAGTTGAGCTACTTGAAATGGCGATTTTGGTGCCGCCAGGTACCAGGAGGCCCTTAGCGACGCTCAGCGGGCGGTGCAAGTGGATGCCAGCTATACAAAGGGCTTCTACCGCCTGGCAATCTGCCAAAAGGAGAGCTTCACCACCAATTTGGATGTTAATCATGCGATTTTTTTATATTGCTAATAGGAACTAATAGTAACACATGATATTTCTATAATAGGATATTAACATAATAGGGCCAATGGATGATCATAGGATATTGATGGGATACTCGATAGCCAATAGTAACAATACTGAGATGATAATGTGATATGATGGGATATTGATAGTAAGCAATGTGATGTTAGGGGTAATAGTGCTAGAAATATTAGTAATGATGGTATATGAATACCATACGAAAGCCAATAAGAATACTGGGTTATTTATTGATAACATGATATGGAGGCCTATTTTTTTTGGATTTTTTTTCTTTTACGTTTTGGGATTTTTTTTTGGGTTTCTTGTTTTATCTTGCTTTCTCCTTTTTTTTTGCTTTTTTGCTTTTGTGCTTTTTTGTTTTTTTGTGCTTTTTTGCTTTTTGCTTTTTTTGATTTTTTGCGTTTTTGCTTTTTTGCTTTTTTAGCTTTTTTGCTTGTTTGCTTTTTTGCTTGTTTGCTTTTGTGCTTTTTTGCTTTTTGCTTTTTTTGATTTTTTGTGTTTTTGCTTTTTTGCTTTTTTAGCTTTTTTGCTTGTTTGCTTTTTGTTTTTTTTGCTTTTTGTTATTTTTGCCTTTTTTGCTTTTTTGCTTTTTGCTTGTTTGCTTTTGGCTTTTGGCTTGCTTTCCATGGCTTTTGGTGGTATTTTTAGTATGTCAAACTTGCACATTT
>Ga0126342_10005752_pt1 | contig 21777 bp, 22 predicted proteins | sample Cyp1metagenome_FD_92528 | JGI IMG/M metagenome (GOLD analysis project Ga0126342, IMG submission 92528) | Coral microbial communities from Lord Howe Island, Old Settlement Bay, Australia - Cyphastrea 1 metagenome | ecosystem: Host-associated > Invertebrates > Cnidaria > Coral ... | reverse complement strand
GACGGTGGTGACGGTGGTGACGGTGGTGACGGTGGTGACGGTGGTGACGGTGGTGACGGTGGTGACGGTGGTGAGGGTGGTGAGGGTGGTGAGGGTGGTGAGGATGGTGAGGATGGTGAGGATGGTGAGGATGGTGATGATGGTCATGGTCATGCTGGTGCTGGTGCTGGTGCTACTGCTAATGCTTCTAAGGACAATAACTACTCGTAGCATAACAATCATGATGATCATGGCACTTATGGTAAACATGATAATCATATATAATTTAATCATGCTTATAATTATACTGATAATCATGCTGATGCTGGTGATGGTGATGATGTTGACGATGCTGCTGCTGATGATGATTATTATTATTATCTTATCATGATTATGAAGAGAAGGAGGAGAAGGACGATGACAGCGACAGTGTTTCCAACAATGGAGGGCCCTTCATCGCACACAGCTGCACAAATCCCACTAGAACGTTTCCATTGCCGCTAAAATCCTGGCCAAGATGCAAACATGTCAGGTACGCGAGATTGAAGCGAAGAATCCAGGGGACCGTTCTGGGTTTGCTAAAGTGTCAATAAGTTACTGTAGGCATTTATGTAACAGAATGGGGCATATTTGTGCAGATGAAACAACTAGGAAAGTGTTTTTGCATTCCGCTTTTATATTGGATGATTTCGGCGGTTTTGCTCAATCAATGTGTTTGACATCATACAGACAGACCTTTTACATCCTTTTACTGTGGAATTTCAGACCAAAACAAGAAAACCTGGTTTCAACACTGAAATTTGAGTATGGTTCTATGATGCAGATCGCAGCTGTAACAGATTCCATCCTGATCTATATACTTAGTCAGGATTTCTTCGCGATTGCGCACCTGGTGAAAGGCCTCTCTGTAAGCACAGACACAAGAATGACATGAAAGACCTCGAGCAGCGTGCAGCATGCGGCATGTGGTGCTTTGTCACTACCATTCCCCACCAGGTGAGAACTACAGGCAGTCCTTCCAGGCCAGACTTTGACTGCCTGGGAGTGGGTGGATGTTTCTGTTGAGACACCTTAGGATTTTGGACCTCACAACTCCAGCTCCACACAGGAGACCGGAGATGCTGAGAGTTCGGCCTGGTCGCAGCCTTTGAATCCCCACCGAAGAGGTCCACAGTTTACTGAAGAACTGCGCATATACGCTGGCAATTGCACACCGCACGCCTGGAGTTGGTGCGCGTTTCCTCAACTCTCTCACCTGCAGAATGAACAGTTGGATGGGGCCCACAGCGCTAACAGGGGAATCTTGTCATTCTAGTGGTGTTTTAGTTGCTTGAAATAACCTTGGATCAATCACAGTCTAATTATTTGATCTCCTCTCTTCGGTAACGAATCAAAGCAATCAAACGTGCACTCCTTTCAGCATCTTTCAGCTATGGCGGAGCTTGGGCTCGGCTAGGTCGGCTAGGTATCAAGGGTTTCTTTCTGAGTTCATCTCCAGGTCGTGCGGTCAATCCATTGGCCTGATCAAGGACATTCCCACTTGCCAGGACAGGTATCAATCAAGCATCCACATGATCCACATGAATGAATCATGTCCGCGTTCAACTCCCTAGGCACCAAGAGTGCAGATGGTCTCAGATGGCGTCATTCTTCATCCATTTCATCCATACTTCATCATTACCAGAGAGTCTCCTCATGCAGAAGTCAGTTCAAACATAGTCAAACACTTCTCCCTTTGTCCCAAGCAGCTTGCAGGAGCTTATGGATCGTTTGGTCAGTGACTTAGACCTTCCTGTGGAGGTGTGGCCCCACTCTTTGAAACTTTGCCAGCAGTTAAAAGAAATGCCTTGCTGATCCTTTTTGATCCTTTATGATTCTTTCTGAATTTTGACCTCTGAGGTGGCAGAAGCAGAAGACATTATCCGAAACCGCTTGCAGTCAAAACTCTAGACTTGCTAGATTTTTGTTGCTTTGAAATCTTGAGCGCTGCTGGCGAGACTGGTCATTAGCTTAGATTAGATAGTGGATAGCAGATAGATAGATAATAGATAGATAAAAGATGGATGGATGGATGGATGGATGGATGGATGGATGGATGGATGGATGGATGGATGGATGGATGTGTAGTGTGTATCATGCATATGGTGGATTCTCAGGAAGTGCCCTGGTTTTGGCGGAGAATCTTGCAAAGTCTCACTTTTGGGGTAGACATACATGCCTGAATCCAGGCCTAGGCAAAACCCAAGAATGTCGATTTGATTGTCATGAGGTATCTTACTTGTAAACTCATACGTGTTCACACCCTTGAGTTGCCTATGCTTCAGTCATCTTCAGTCTTCCATTCGGATTTCAGAGCTGGGCTTGCTGGAAGCCCACCAGCACGTTTGGCACGCCCGGCACATGGGCAGAGCTTCATGGAACCATATGGAACCCATGCTTCCAGCTGTGAGGTCCCATTTGAATCAGGCTGTGGATCTGTGAAGAAAAATGGTTTCCTTTTGTCAAAGCATTGGATTTTGGGCACCCTTTGCCCTTTGCAATTAGAAATGCATATTGGAACATATTAGAACTCTAAAGTGGCACATCCCCTCTTTTCTTCTACGCAGTTGCTGGTTGGCAAGAGCAACAAACCCGAGTGATGAATTTGTCCACATGAGTCAATCAAACACCACTGTCCAGCGAAATTGCCCATTGCCATATGGAGCCTAGGGCTAATTGATCGAAGAGACTGAAGAATGTTGAAGCGGATTGTAGCGGCTTCCTATAGTTGTTGAACTGTTGAATTTAGCTTTTGTGGGACTTCGCAATGAGCAGTGTATATGCTTTTTGTGCTTGCGCTGCTCCTTGCAAAGACATGGTGGCATAGACTGCTTGGGCACGTAGCAAGAATACTTGCAGAAAGCCAGGCAAAAAAGGCTCTAAAGTTGATGTTTGCTGTGAGGAGAACATGAAATCGTATTGTGAGATCCGAAGATTTCTTAATTTGTTCCAGCGAAAGAGTGGCAGACAGTGGTGATGTAGTTTTGGTCCCAGGGTATCTGGGTGTGCGTGCGACGCGAAGCCATTGTCTCAAATCAGACTCAGCTTCTGGACACTATTTTTTGTACGGGTAAAGTATGGTTGCCCCGATAGGTTGAGTTGCACATCATGCTCCGTACAGCAAGTGCACCAATCAACTGGGTAGCCATCGGTAGTTCTAAGATGCCTTTGGGCCTTTCACCTCACGCTGTTGATGTTTTCACAGGACATTTTACAGGTCAAAGATTCTCAAAGATGGTCAAAGCCATGGCGGCTCCTCTCCGGAGATCCTTGACCAATGGATGAGACGCCCTGCCTCCGCAGAGCAGAGTAGCGAGCTCAACGAAAGTGCCCGGCCTTGAGCCACATTGAGATCACATTGACGGGGAAGCGATGCAACACAAACTGCTATCTCTCGCATACTCTCGCCATCTCCAAGGTCGCAGAAGAGGTGGGGAGGTCTTAGCATGTTCAAGAGCTCAAGCAGCTACTCCGTGAATGATCAGAATGATTCAACATTGTGACAATGAAAATTGATGAAGTTGCTCGCGGTTTTGGCATGACTCTGCATTCTTTGCATTCTTTGCCATACTTGCACGCCTTGTACACTTCATCTCATGTTGTCCTAGGCCACCGCGATGCTCCCAGCCTCGTTGTGCGCCCATCATTGCCATGGAGTCGCGGGGCGGGCGGGTACATGTGCTCAGCTGGTGTTTCCAACCAGATTTGATCGCTTTTGATTCAATTCCACGCTAGAAAGGAGGCCATCCGCAAGACCCTCAAATGTCAAAGCTAACGTGGAAGATTTCCCTTTCCGCCCAAAAAAAAGATGCATTTGACATGCCAGAGTTGCACAGGACCCGCCTGCTACCAGAAGAAGCTCCACCAAGATCAGCAAGGGATTGCAGGCATTTTGCAGTGAACGGTGCGAACATGCATCATAGGTATCAAGGGGCATTCTTTGAGTTTGTTAGCCAGCCAAAGAGTGCAAAGTAAGTTGATTTAAGCATCAGACAGAATCAGACATCTTAATCTTAAGGCTTTGCATGTGCCATGGATAGCAGTCCAATTTAGTTCAGCTTGCATTGGTAGCATCTTGCACATTTGTGATCAAATGTGCAGTGTGCAGCGAAGACATTCGGTGTTTAAGTCCACTCCTATAGGAGCCACATAATATGACCTTGCACAACTTGTCACCACTTCAAATGTATTTTCCTTCACTCACACACGCCTTGAGCCGTTGCTGGACAGTAAGCCAGCATTCTAAGCGCAAACAGACCCCTGCAGCCAAGCACATGTTATGGGCCAACGAGCTAACTACAGGTCAAAATCAAAAGAAGACTGCCAAAGGAGGCCAACTCCTGCCCGTATCTTAGAATTTTGAGCTGCAAATCACCCTGACCCTTGGTGCCTGCAATATGCATCAACATGCCAGCCTCACTGCACTGTGAATTGGGTATGTTTGTCCAACAGAAATTCCATGGACCACCATCTCAACTAGGTATTTTTTTGAAAGATTGTTGTACTCTCGACTTTCACCAGCACAATTGTAAGCCGTCAGTTGGTTTGGGCATGGGCCACAAGGTTACACTCTCCAACATAGGGCGGAAGCCGGGAATCCCTTCCCACTGCACCATCACCTGACCTAAGGCGACCATGGCAGCCGAGACTCTCTTGCAGCAGCTCCAAGAGGTACCCTAAGACTCCGGGAGACTCAGTAGGCTGTTGTAGGCTGATGTTGGCTGGCGCATTCAGTATCCAATCAAGATCAAGCAAGTATAGTACCATATAGTATCATAAAGTACTGTATCAAAGAGAATCATACACTATGACTATCACAGTATCATGCAGTGTCATGTTATAGATTGTTATAATGTTATAATTATATATATATTGTTATAATTGGCATATTCTATTAAATTACTAAATCCTTTCGCGGAAATATTCACGTGTGTGGAATTTGACGGAATTTGTGATGTGATGTAACTTAATAATGTATGCAAATCGCGGCATGTTGAAATGTATTGTGGACAACATTAAGAAACTCGAGTTTATCTTCAAGTCGTAGTTTCCACTGGAAAGATCTCAAGAATCTCAAGCCGTGAATCTTGTGACTTTTCGTGACTGTGACACATTTGATGTTGGCAGCTCCATGGAGCTGCGAAGCCACGCTTCCACGGCGGAGTTCAGGCCCTGGCTGCAGAGAAGCTGTCGAAGGCAGAAGAAGTTCAGGCAGCCGCGTTGATCCGCTGGTGATCCGCTGTTGATCCGCAGCTTCCAAGAAGTTTCCTCGCATTTCCTCACTTCCCCAATTTGGATCCAGGTTTTCCATGTTTTGACACTCTTTGTTTTGATTTGTTGATATTGTTTTGGTCGGTTCCCGAGGGTGTAGTATTGCAACTTCTTTTAGCCATTCTTTGCCTAGTTTAGTTCATGGGTCCCAATGCAAACATTATCAAAATCATCAAAGGAAGATGTTCGGGGCGGGACCCTTTTCTAAAGGTTGTGGTTCTGAGGTGTTCTGAGGGGCTGACTTGAGTGGGAGTGCCGTGAGGCAGTGGAGAGAGAAATGCAGGCGAGCCGTGCCCGTATGCATCAAACGCTTGGGCATTTTCGAAAGGTCTGGGTAGGCTGAGGCTGAAGTATGCTGAAAATGTCCAAACCATTTGGCAGAATCATCCACGATTGTCTTTTAGTTGGGTTCCCAGGTAGGCCGGGGCCGGCTAGTATAGCACATGCAGGCCCGGCTGGAGTCTTCAGCGATACGTTGGAGAAATGAGCTTGAGCAGCACGAGGCGTCACATCATGTCACATCGCTGCAGAAATCTTCACACTCCGCAAATGGAATGTGCAAATCTATGCAAATGTATCAAACGCATTAATATTGACACACTCAATGCTCGATCATCAAGCGAGTTCTGCCAAGTTGGAATTTCTTGGCCTCGGGTGCAGCGCAGCAAGGTTTTCTGGAGCTCAGAGCTCGCTGCTGAGCAACAACGGCATGAAATCATAGAAGCAGGCCTGCCCGGCCTGCCCGGCCTGCCCGGCCTGCCCGGCCTGCCCGGCCTGCCCGGCCTGCCCGGCCTGCCCGGCCTGCCCGGCCTGCCCGGCGCCCGCACCCCATGACGATCTTCATGAATTGAATATAATTGAATGTTTTAGGTCGTTGGGCTGATTGGCCAGACTACCAAGTTCAAAGGTTCATAAAATCTGCGTATATAGTTTGGCAAAGCAAATAGGTTTTGAGACTCTCAGCTGAAGCCGCCAGGTTTAGAAGCGGAGGTGATCTCTTTGAAGTTTGAGGTCTGTATTTGGAGTGTGCGATCTTGGGAAAGTGTCCCACGATCTGGCACACTCAAAGCATCTCAAAGCTTCATGTTGTCACAATGGAGGAATGAGTTAGAATGAGTTAGACCAGCAGAGAAGCCGCACTGGAAAGACATGGGAGGGAGACCGCTGGAAACTGTCTATGGTCCATTGGCTACTTGTTCTCGCAAAGTGCGAGGCAGAAGATTGGAAGCTCAAGGAGGCTGGAAGCGTTTGGCAGATGTTGTTCTTGTCCTCTCGGATTCAGTGGAGTTTAGTAAAGTATGGACCGTTCACATCCATTCTTTGCTTATGTTGCCACTTTGCAGCTCAATTTTTCCTACACAGAAAAATCAGGACAAGTTGTGACATGCCAGAATCACCTTGTGTCAATCCATTCCCCAGGGAGCGGAAATGGCCTGCAAAGATCAGGCAGAGGCATGGTGATGCACCAGATATTGCACCATGACGTTCTGCAGGCGTTCTATGTTCGCAATGGAGTTCAAGACAGTCTCAAGACAGTCTCAGGTAGAAGGGGGGAAAAAGTACGAAGGACTAAAACGACGGCAGAGAGTCCGTGAGAATCGGTATGGTAGCAGGTTGAACACAGAACAGGTCATGTGGTAGCTGAGGCCTCAGAACCAACACATGTCTCTTGAGATCTCTTGAGCTTGTTGAGCCTTGTGCAGTCCTCCATTGTCTCTTTGCAACTTCTGTGCGGAGAGCAAAAGGCAGGAAGCGAAGAACTGAAGGGAATGCAGGTCTAGAAGAATGGCCGATGCTGTCAGAAACGACTTGAAACGTCTTACTGATCTTACTGTAGCAGAACTGTGATAGTGCCACAAGAGTCTGATATGCAGACATAATATATTATAAATCGTATACATTTTACATGTTATATGCTATAATGCTATGCTGCGCATTGCGACCATTGCGTGTGTAGGGGGTAGGTGGGCATAATGAAAATCCATGAAAATCCATGAACATCCCATGTGTTTCAACATGTTTCAACATGTTTCAACTGGTTCTTGGCATTTCTTGGACAGGTTCAGCTGCACCACCTCCATGCTGAGGTGAGCACGTTCGCCCTGTTGAGCCCAACATGGTAACGTGTTGTGTTTTTTTTGTTTTTTCGAACTCATGGTAACAATTGGTAACGGCATGCCCGCAGGACCATGGGTTCTAGCATACCATGTTAATGTATTTGGTGATTTTGGTGGAAGACTTGCTCAATCTAGCAATGTCATGACCTTATGGCTATTGTAGAGTGTGTTTACATACTCTGTCACCCGCGTAAAGGAAAAACACGTGCTTCGTCCACCGAAGCTTGTTTCAGACTAGTGGATTTGAGAGAAGCTCTTGGTGGGCGTGCTTGCTGGGACAGGCAAAGGCAGCTGCAGATGCAGAAAACGCACCGAGTCCCAAGTTGCCAGGGGAATGGCCACTTCAGAAGAAAAGCTGGCAAGTATCAGTTTCCGCAGGAAGATCTCCCCTTGCGCCTCTTAATCTTCAGTGATGCATTGAAAAAATGAAAAATACTCGATTGAGGGACATCCACACAGAGAGGAATGGCCATCGTGTTTATCATTACCGTTTGGGAGTTTGGAAGGTTTTGGCAAGTTTCTTATTGCATTTTCAGGTAGCGTCAGAGATTTTGGCAAGAGATGCACCAATAGGATCCAATAGGAGGTTTGATTTCAGATATTTCTGGGAGGACCAGATATGTCCAGGCCACATCTCGCTTGGAGATGTCGCTGGCGGAAGGTTCCCACCAAAGTTACATGCAATCAACAATGCCATTTCCAACAGGATCGCGAGATTGATGCATGAAGTTCATGGTAAAATTGGTATAAATTGGTGCTTCTCAAACCTAGTGCTTACATGAGCTTACCTCGCACTATCTTGCATTAAATCCAGGTGGTACAATCGGTTTGAGGACTGTTTGAGCTATCTCATCTCTTTGTGTAGGTGAGCGCCTTCGAAAGGAGGCGTTTGACCTTCGAGCCCGGCTCCTATACTCAACAATCCTAACAGTTATTGGCAATTATTCACGGGTGCTCTTAGAATGACATACTACTAGTAGTATTATTGAAGCTGATCAATTTGATCGTTTTTGACACACCCTAAGAAGTGCTTTACAATTGGGTGAGGGGTTAGAGTCGAGCCTTATTGCAGCCAAGCTTTGCTACAAAAGGCGAGTGGTGATCATCATAATTCTTCATGATGAGCTAGTTATCAATCGAATTCTCCACAACAGCCAGCTACGTCTTCGGATGCATGTCAGATCTCAAAGGTGACTTTGACAGCCCTCACTGACCGCTGCAAGCGCCAAGAGCAGGTCCGCTTCAGTGTCTCGAGTGATATTGATGATGATTTGTGTCAGTGTTGGTGATGCTGCACGAGAGGCATTGGCTCGTCTTCGAAACAGCAGTGTCTTGAACTTACTTGGCAGACTGCCTGCCCAAGCTCCTTTTTCTGCTTGTATGAATCGGTGTGTGTGTGTGCGTAAGGTTTCACAGGTATTGATCATACTGTCATACCGGTATGAGTTTCCTCTAGGATTTCAGGGAGGTTAACCCCCCTAAGAAGGGTTGATTTTCTGTTCTTCGAAAAGCTCGAATTTGCTGAAATGATGCTTTCGAAGTTCCCCCAATTTTCTACAGAACAACTTTTTTCAGACCTCTGAGTCGTAAGATCCTGATTTTCTGGGTAGTTTAGGTGCCCAAAATCCAGAAGCATATTTTTAGCATCTCTGGGAGTACGTGCATAGATTTTCTAGTGGTCCTTGATTTTCTAGAGAGGCACTGGCAGGTCATTACCACCAACAATATGATATTTGGATGTATTTGAGTGCGTCTGAAAACAGGGATACCCAATTTATGGCAACTTGAATGGAGATAACGAGGTTCGAAACCATGACATTCGGGGGTACCCATTTTTTATCGAAATGGGATGGAAATTCGATGGGTTGGATGTTGGGCTCTAGAAAAAGGGTAGCAGTAACTTGAAGTGGTTTTTAACATATTTGATTTCGTAATTTCAAAACTATGCAATTCAAGTAGGGCGGTGTTTTTCTAAGGAAAAATGCTAAACATAGCTTCGAAAATGCACTTTTTGCACGTTGCCATTTTTCTAGGAGACTTCAAATTGGTTTGATGTTTGTTGCTAGGTTTTCTTGGGTCCCTAATTTATACAACCTACATTTTCTACTAGAAAATCACAGGCCCCAACCTGACCCGGTGAACTCGTACAGGGATATACTGTCTATATTCTGTTGATGTGTGGGTGTGTGTGGGTGTGCGTGTGCTGCAACGGTGCGGATGATTGCGGACGATTGCGGATGATTGCGGATGCAATGATTCAAAGCATTGTTTGGGGTATTTTGGGGTCAAGTTCACTGGCTTACACACCAATTCCAAGGCCAGGAGTAATTTGCCACGTCCACCATTGGCAGGCCAGCGGGTTCCTTCGAGATAAAGAGATCATTCAAAGATTGAGAAGAGAAAGCTTGTTTTTTTTTCAACCTTTGCCAGCCTGAGCTTCGAGCAAAAACGAATGCACAATGCAAATGGGATCAACTGCTGGAACCTTCCACTGGGTGTTAGTGTGTGGGCTAAAGTATGCTAGACGCGCTTTGATGCAATGAGCAACATGTTGCCTGATGTTTCATGTTGTGCCCTTCTTGCCTGACAAATCTCATGCTGCTACGACACACTGCTTTTTTTCCCAGCATCTACCGCATTCGGTTTACACATGCATGTAAAATTGATAATATAATATAATATATATATATACCATTATTATTATTGTTATATAGATATACTTATCCCTATACCATTCGTGTTTTGGATTGTCTTGCTGTTGTTCGCTATGATTCCAATGATTTCTATCATGCAACGATACTAGGCCGCAGAGAAGGCGCACTTCGAGGCTTGGTTTGGGTCCATGCGCCAAGACAGGCGGCACCCCGTGCCACACCGACCCCTTGCAGGCCTTGCCAGCAGCATTGGATGCAAGGAGAGCATGGCGCAGGAGGCAGGATACGGAGCGAATCGGATACAGCGAGATGATGCAAGATGGTAGAAAATGGTAGTAGAAAAGAGGCAGCGAGTCATTGACGTCGAAAGCTAGCAGATGCCCACTTGCCCACCGATAAAATGCAGCGAAAAGGGAGTGAGTTTCAGCGCAACACTTGACAAGTTGCAGGCTTGCTTGAAGACTGTGCAAGAGGCAACCGGTGCATTTTGGATAGACTCTTCGGTGATCGTGATTGATTGATGAATGTACAAGAATTACAATATATGAATAAATTTGCCATACGTGTGACTAATGTGCAGTCTCCGCCGGCTGTACCTTCGCCATCAGCACACCACTCGGCAGAGTTTAACCGTTCAAGTGACAGGACGACAACCACTTGCAGACTTGGTCTATGTCAGAGGCGGCTTTCACAAAGCTTACCTGCGTAGCCACAACCGCTTGCCCACAAGGAACCCTTTCATGGCATGTTGCCACACTTGTGCACAAAGAAATGGAATGAATATGGATGAATGTAAGACATATGAATTATATAGGCCTTAATGATGATCATATCGAGATATTGTGAGTTTGTTGCTTATGACGCTTTGATTGTTGACAAGGCAAAAGGGCATGACACAACTGTTCATCTCAATAATATTCCAAAATATTCCGAACATGAACACTGGCAACTGCCCTTGTTTTCCACAGTGGCTCAAGCCAACACTGCCTGTCCGGTAAGTGCCAGCGCCACCTGGAAACCCCAACCAGTGGCGAAGTTTCACCGGAACCTGTTTTCCAGCCCCACGTCATAAGATGTTGAAGCATGTCAGTCATGTCAGCATCCCTTGGACATGCTAGGTTTATCTAGGTTTTGTGTGCTTTTAAGAAAATGTTGCTGATGAGAGGCATCACGTAACAAAGGATCATCTAATATCACGTGGCATTTTTGAACTCTGCAAAGACTAAAACGGACTCAAAGTAGTTTCAGATCTTGCAAGTGTGCAGACACATTACAGCAAATACTGAAAGCCCAAGCTACTTAGGGAATTTGCTTTGCTTGGCTTGCATGCTGAACAACGCCATGATGGGCATGGTCACGTTGATGCTTTTTCAGGCAAGACGGCAAGACGGTTTCGTCATTTTAGGATATTTTAGGCTCGCACACGCTTGCACGCTTCTGACTTTGAGGCTTCTCCTTTTCGGAGCCAAATCCCGGTGTCTAAATATGTCTAATTGTTGATCATGCTGTCACAGCGATTGCATCAGATTCTGCAAGGCTCAGATTGTGTCCTTGGGGATCCTGACCTGGAGCGCCAAGGCCTTGTGCTTGTGATGCTTTATGATGCTTTGGATTAAAGAATGATTATTATATAAATTAAATTTATTAAAGTCAAAGTATATTAACGTGAGGATCATGAACCAGCACGAACTGGTCAGCTGCAGAGGCCATTGCAATTGAGAATTTAGTACGATCTCGAAGTAAGGTGAAATAGAATTATACATAAGTGGAAGTACTGGTAGCATCGAATTTTCCCCGCAATGAGTATCCAAAGAACTTCTGGTGGCACTTTCGAGCTTGTAAACTTAAGTTCGCTGGAGGAACAGTAGGGAACGATGAGTATTGGGAATCTGGGATGGGCTCTGATGATGTGATGGCATATGAATGTAGTAAAAAAAAAAATGTATAACTTATTATAATTTAATGTATATGATTCATGATGATTATGTTATGATTGTATTATTTATTGAGGTTATTGGTTTGATTTGATTTGTACACCAACGAACGAGACATACCAATGTCATTCGGACGGCTTCGCGAGGTCACCTCAGACATTTGTGAGGAGGACCGCTCTCATGGAACTCTTCCCCTTTTGCTTTCTTTAATGTTCCATATTGTTCCCTATTGTTCCTTCCTGGTACTCCTCCTTTTTCAGCTTAAGGTTCAAGCATACGTATCCTTTTTCAGCTTGTGATATTGACATGCGATGGCATGCCTTCGTTTAATTTGGGCGGAAAGATGCAGAAGGGGTGATCATATCACGTCAGGACTTGAGTGGTGAAGCAGGAGCAGCAGAAGTTCAACTGCTACAGAGGCTAGAATCGTAGCTGCGACATGCTGCAACATGCCATTTCATTTGGTTTGCAATGGTTTACAATGTCAACCCAGCAGGGATCGATCCATGTCACAGAAGTCGCACTGCCACACTGATCTTTGATGATTTGATGAACTTTGATCGACTTGATCGTGTTTTGATCGTGTTTTGTGTTTTGTCGATTCTTGCGGCCTGGATCAAACGGGCCATGCCACTCTGGGACTGTCCAGGAGCCTCCATGTGCGGAGACCTTCATGGTCGCCCTTCCAAAAGGTGGGGCAACTCGATGTCGAATGATGTCGAACATACCAAACACATTTTAAAAACAAAAACAAAAACATCCCAAAGATTCCAAAACAAACAACGTCTAATCAACTTCTGTGATGTTTCCTTCGCAGAACTGGTTGTGTGTGGAGACGGGATGCCCAGCCAAACGGGCAGAGATTGACACCCTTTAAGATCGATCTTAGAATCTTTGTTTTCATACTGAGAGTGTGCACCCTGTTTTTTTTTATCATGTTTATCCCTTTTATCCCTTTTTAGATTGTAGGATTTGGTGCTCACACACGTGCCGTGCACCTTCGGTCATACAGTGGAGATGGTGCCGTGGCTTAACTTCAAGGACCTGTGTGGGTCGCTTGCCACTTTGCTTTGTCGCAGCTCAACAGCTCGACATTGAATTTTCTACCAACTATGGTGATAATGTGTGCAATTTTTTCTAGCAGGTTCTGTAAGGCTAGCTATGTCTACATGTCACTGGGTGCATATCCGAGTAAGTTGGAGGGTCACAGTGTCGTTTGCTTGGGCCGTCATGACATGGGACCTCTGGGGCTCAAACCATACTAGTACTAGTGCCAGTCATTAAATCATTGAATCAATGTATGCAATCAGTGCTCAATCAGTGTTTGTGCAGTGACTTTCCCTGTCTCCGAGGCCGGTTTGGCCCTGCCGCGTTCGAATACTGCTGCCTGGTTGAAGGCTCTTCTTCTGCTTGCTGGCTCACTTGTGGTGGCAAAGAGTGCTTGTCCTTTCCCCAATCTAATTCTATCGTAAGAAGGGCTGGGCATGCCTAAACTATGCATGGCTATGCGTCATCCATTTACAAACATTGTATATATAAACAAACTGGCGTGCTTAGCAGAAGACATGGCCCCGTTGGAGTGTCATTGTTTAGCTGTTACGTTTTTCCAGCAGGTGTGGCAATCCTTCCGTGATTCATCTCCAAAGCAGGCTTCTGGGGCCTGTAAAGCATTGTAAAGCAGTTGTGCGAGTGATGGCGAGTGGATAGTTATATAAATTCCAGAGGCCTCCTTTTGGCCTTGTGAGCCTCTGGGTCAATATCATGCCTTAGTTGACCCAGCAGAGACCACACGCGATTCATAAGTTCTCGGATCACAAGATTTGCTCTTTGTGGCGATCACAGCGGGCGCCCACCCCCGTTCGAATCGAACCTCCCAAGCCAATTTCCAGGCGCTTCAAGTGATGCATTCCGCAGGAAGCTCAGAGATTCAACAAATTTCGTCAGCCTTATCGTGTCGCAACTCTATTGGTTCGGTTTGAGCGAAGAATTTGTTTACACATCTCCGGCACACGTGTGCGCAGTCCAGCGTAAATTTACAGCTTGCGGTTTTGGATTGAAAGTGTGAACGGCGTATACTGTACGCATGTAAAATGATGACATATGTGCGTTTGCGAGTCGATTTTCTGGTTTTGATTTAGTGCTTTTCTGGTTCTGACTCATTTTTCATGTTCCTCCGCTTGCTCCCACCATCCACTTTGCGCAACATGCTCTTGCCGAGGCACTCCCAGTTGACACGCCCCTTTGGGGAATGATGGACTGGGAATTTGTGCGTTGCTGCATTGAAGTGAGATGGGTTTGACGCAAATGGCAGAGAAAGGAACCAGAATACATATGAATCATGTTGAATATGTTTGAAGACTTTCCTCCCGGAGCTTGACATAGCTTGACATAGCTTGACTAGATGGCGACGAAGGGGAGAGAGAGAGGGAGACACAGGGTGAGAGACAGTTTTATCTTGGCCTGCAGTTTCCCGTCTTGCAGCAACGGAAGAATACGTAGCACATGGGTGCGAAAGAATGCAACTTATGCAACATTATGTGACTACATACAGGCCCCGACTGAATATAGCGTACAACTGGTATGCGCGAATTAGCGGATAGTGTGCGGATGTGTGTGGCGCTGATGAACATGTTCAAAAAAGAGATACTGTAGAGTATCGATACTGTAGATTATCGCGAAAGCTAGCTTTTGCTGGCTGCAGTCCCTCTTGCTTTAGCAAGGGATTGGGGGGCTGGAATCTCCAATCGCATGAAACTTCATAGTTATACCCCCCCCCTCCCCCGCCCCTGGCTGGTTCACAAGCAGCTTGGCCGTGGCTCGATCCCCCGCGGGGACACAGTTGGCATGTCTCCACCGGCAGCAAAACCGGCAGCATCCGCATCTTCAGCATCATTGGCGTCGTCAACAGCGCATGCTTTAAGTCACTTGTGCAGCCTTGCTCACTATTGGCATGTTCATGGCTAGCCTTAAAACGTAGCTTCATTTTATTTCACTTTCATTTTGAGCCTTCACATGTAGTTTCCAGTCAGTTCTCACAATGGTAAGCTTGTCTTGGACATAATATTCCTTCATACAGATGCGTTTGCAAAGATCCTTCCGGAGCAATAGCACTGGCATGCTTCCGCTTTGTCTTCATGACATTCTACCTAGCTGCGCTTCCTGCATCTTCTTCTCTTGCAACTTCTAAGCCTTGAAAGGCCCACTCCGATGCTGAAGGTGGACTCTTGAATCTTCTTGATGTTTAGTGACTACCAAGCTAATGAGCGGGAGGTTCCTCATTAAATTCACGCGCGTGATATATAATCGTCCTTTCTACATTGATCCCCCTTCAATGTGTCCCGTTCGTTCTATACCAATACATGGAAAGCAACATAATATCAATATCCCTCAATACAGATGAGTTTGCAAGTATACTGGGTGTTTTCATGCCAAGCTCCCTGCCAAACTAGCTTTCGTCACTTACCCCTGGGCCTCAAGTCGAATCTTCATGCGTTCGGATGCTCCTGGATCCTTCTATGAGTTGATGCATGTTGTTTTGGGATGCAAATCCCATAGTTTGAGCGGGCGAAGAAATCCAAGCAAGCTATTCGCACTGAAGACATCTCTACAAGCTGTCAAGACATGTTAAAATATGTCAAGACAAGCACGAGGCCCATGATGCACTTGGGACATTTGGGACGCATGACTTAGGGCCGCTTGCAGCTGCAGGATCCCATTTTGCGCGGCTTCTCCAGCATGACCGGATGCCACCTGTACTATACTCCGCCGAAGTCAGGAGTCTCAGTGGATCTCAATGGTCTGTTGATGTCTGTTGTCTATTGGTGTTTTGTGTGTCTTGCAATGTCTTGCATCATTTTTCCAGCTAATGTTCAATTCTGGTTACCGGACTGACCGTTTTGTGGTCGAAGGTACTTGCCCAAAGATATCGGGCAGATGTACTACGGCAACAAGTCCGCCTTTACTTTCCTTAGAGACCCGCCACTTGGCACGTCGAGATCGCAAAAGAACCCCGCATTCCGACATTGCAAAACCAGTGCTGACAGATGCTGACAGATGCTGACAGCGTTGTCATTGGATTGAAACATATTGAAGCAATTTAAGATATTCCTGCTGCAGTAGTGAGTCCTGGGTTCCAGTAAGGTATGACAGGGCCGTGAATGACTTCAGATCACAGGCCTGGTATTTAAAAGACATTAAAAGACCAAAGGTGCTCCCGGTTCAATATAGAAGATGAACAAGCCACATCATAGCCAGATATTGATGGCAAAAGACAATGTGGATTCAATATGGAAAGGATACACCCAGGAGGGCCTGGACATGCATGCCATTAAAAATAAAAATAAAAAATAATAATAATATGCAGAAAATCCAAAGCATATGTTGTCTCTAGTGGTCTCTAGGAAGAAGATAGTGACGCAGTGCAACGAAGTTATGGGAACACTATATATTTATATATATAATATATATGATACGTATTGGTATGTTACTGGTATGTTGATGTTTGCTTGCAAGACTTGTAAAGGATAGCTGGCAGGTCTACGGCCTGGATTCCATTTTCGCCTTCAGCTGCCGGCAAAACACCTCGTGGAGGGAAAACCGTTTGGATAGAGAAAGTGAGAAGTACAAGACCTGGTGCGCCAAGATGCAGTGATTTCCAATAAGTCGAAGCACCGAAGGTATTGAGTCCAGCATTGGGTTTATTTAAGTTCAAACTGATTTATTATCTAAAGTTAGCTGTGGCGTATCCATGAATCTGCAAATAAACAGTAAACTTGATACTTCAGCAGGGTGACAGAAAGAGGGTTTCAACCGTGACCGGTAACCACACCTGACCGTCAGCGGACTAGCAACCGCGCGCATGGTCAATATAATCAAAGAACCGGCATGGTCAACCGTGCCTCAGAAAGCAAGCAGCCGAGACAGTGCCACTGTTGGACACGGGGTCCGGTTGCCGTACCAACACCATACTCAAAAGCTTGACAGAACATGACAGAACTAACTGAACATTGGCATGTGTTTGAGAGTTGCAACTTGGGGTTGTATCGATCAACTTGCTATACTAGAGCAGTTTTGTCGCTAATTCATGAATTATTCACAGGATTTTGATGGATTCAACATATCCATCAGCCTTCCCTGAACAGGTACCGAACGTGTGATGTGAATGCTTACTTGCGCGCAGAGCTCCCGAAGGCAAGCACACTACACACCCTAGACATGCGATTGCAATTCTTCACGAATCCAATGAAAGAGTTATCAAGAGTTTATGATGTTTATGCATTGTTTACGCATTGTTTATGCATTGTTTATGCATTGTTTATGCATTCAATTCTTTGCCTCTTCCGGTTTGCCCAGTATGATCCAGTAGTGAAGGTTTTGGCTGGCGACGTTTACAGAGCTGACTGCCACTTCTTGCCTCAGGCGGCAGGGATTCTTGACAGACATGCATTTTGGAGAACACGCGCCTAAACCAGTGCCCTTTCCATCAGATAGGCTGAATCTGGCCAGATTAGAATTCGTGTGTCCAACTGGCTGGTTTGCGGTTCAAAGGTGCCGCGACAACAGACACGCAGGGCACTACGATTCCAAGAAACGTTGTGAGTGTGTGCTGCTGTTTTGACATTGGATATAATCTGTTTATATCTGTTTGATTTTTCCGTGCCTTACCTTGTCGCATTGACAGTGGTTCGTATCGGTTCGTTGGCACTTTTTATGATTGTTTATGATTTTTACATATTTTTACGGGACTCGGCCAACAGGCAGAGTACTTCGAGAATCCTTTTGCTGGACTCTCAGCACTCGCTACCTCGGACGTCTCGAACTGCAACGGTAGCACCTTACAGCCTTCGTTTCAGAGCCGCAGTAGTCAATATATAATAATAGTGATCGTGTATTTATAAACTGTACATATTCTCCATTCTGCAGCACTAATCAATTGCATAGTGAATCGCTCAGGTATGTTTCTGTCATTGTGCTGGGCATGCTCAAGCTTCTACGCACTTAGGCAAACACCACAGCCATTGACAACCGGCGCTTGCCGGAGTCTTTTAACGAACTCATGTAAAGACCTCAGAATACTCAGAGAGCCTGTGAGATGCCGATGTGAGAGGCAATGTAATTAAGTTGACTTATGTTGACTGTCAAATTCAGAAGGGTTGAAGATGGTTGAAGTGAATTCAGAAGTAGGCTCTAGGATGCTCTAGGCATTGATTCAAATTCTCTCAACTGAAAGCAGCAAAGTGATGACCTTCTTGGGAGAACGCAAGCAATGGAACAGAATCCTTTGCAGTGTGCAGTTGAAAGACGTTCAAGAGAGGGAGCCGTCGTTTTTCAAGTTCCAAAACAAACAGTTCCCGCGGCAAATATCATACATTTCCAGAACGTGCTGTTCTGCAACTGCCACCTTCACCTTGTTGATTTGCAAATAGCCAATGCAAGTGCCATGAGGATCCATTAGGGTGGAATGGGATGTTATGATGATTGAAACCTATTATTGTCTATTGTTGATGCATGTTGTAGGAGTACCTCAGCTCTTCCTCAGTCCATCGTACCCGTATCTACTACTGTAATCTACTGTATATAAATCGTTTAGAAACTGATGCAGCCCATTCGTGCAATTTGTGTTCTTGCCACCCTGCCACACACCTGGACTATCCTGTGGATTCCTGGACTGCTTGTGCCAATTGGATCCAATTGGATTGATGGGATTGAGCCAAGTGTTCCGAGGGTCCAGCGAGGCTACTTCAACATTTCCATGCCGACCTCTTAGATTCCAAGCTCTCTCGAATTCTCCTGGCTAAGCTGTGAATTGTGGCCCCGCCGTAGCCAGTGATTTTTTGAATGCAGGAGGTAGAACCACAAGGACATGTTTAGCTGTGAGCATGCAGCCATAGCCAGTTTTCTCAGTATACTCAGTAGATGTCAGTTTAATTTTGCATTGACCCGATTTTCTGGGCAAGGCCGGGCAATACCTTGCACAACTACGTGTGCAACAACATCAGCTCGATCCTTAACGTAGCAAGAAATTGACTGCCCCTCGCGCCTCCTTGCTTGTATTTCAGCATGTTTGAGCTGCATGAACAAGTGACAAGAGTATCAGAATATGATATGTGACATTCTTCAATGTGTGAAAGTCTTCATACACTATCACTGTTTTGATTGTGGTTTTCCTTTGGCACTGGTTCAAGGTGCGTACACCCTTGCAGATGATGTAAAGGCTCTCATTCGACAGGTCTATGCAAGGCTGGGCCGACTTACACTAGGCGTCAAAAGGGTTGTACAGCATCAAACTCTACAACAAATGTGACAAGGGGTCCTTTAAATGTTCCTTTCGGCCTTGTTTCCTGCTTGCGGCTGATTTCACTTTTTGAGATATTGAGTTATTTTTCTTTTTTGACGATCCAGTGTCATTTTGCTCTAAGAGCCTCCGCATTCCAACAACCAGGGACTTCGAGCTGATCTGCAATCTTTTTGGACACTGCGATCGGGAGGAGGTGGCAGCTCACAACTTTGCTAGAGTGCTGCTTCATGAGAGAGCGTGCAAGAAGATCACGAAGCCTTTCAAATTTCAATCTTGGCAGAAGCCTGCTGAGCCATCCAACAGCATCCAACTACACAATTATCCTGAAGCAGACAACGTCCTGTACTGACATACGGTGTACCATAAAGTTTAATGCGCTGCAAACTTTTCCAACCCAAGACATCCCAAGACAATATGCAATGGCGCTTAACATATGGACGGTGTGAGAAGTGTAAGATATTGGTGTTGGCTGTTTCGTGGAGTCATATTAATGTGCATAGTGTATTTGCAAGGTGATGCGTGACTGTGTGTCAAAAGTTGTAATTATTGCCAGTCAGACGCAAGAAAATATGATGTAAAGGTTTCCATTGATTGGACCTCTATAAAACGGAGTAGCCTTGTGTTTTTATGGAAAATGATTGCTATGACTCTTTGAACATTACTCATCTGTACTATTTTCCCTGATACGTTCCATTCTATGGAACCTAATGTTTATCAAGTGGTGTGCACCCCCAACCAGGAGTTATCCAATCAAGGAGAAGATATGTGAAGATATTGATGGATATTGTATGCTGATAAACCAGCTGCTGATATATCAAGACATATCAAGAAATATAAAGGTTCTTTGCAAGTGCTGCGGTCAGTTTGCCCGGCAAGGTGACCTGCCTCAATCAAGTCCCCAACATGCCCGGCAGCTCAGAGACGAAGTTGAATTTTCCAACGCCAAGGAGTAGCTCAGTGGATCTTAGTGGCTTGCTAGTCACTGTTATCGCTGTTCGTTATTTCATGTTATTTCAGGCAGGGTTTCCTCCATTCCTCAACTAGTAGCATGATGAAAGAGACTAGAATGGTTTGAGTTTCGTGGCATGTTGGCTTTCACTTCCACAATGCGCGTCTCAATTGCATTCAATTGCACCATGTACGTCTCAAAAGGGAGATCAAAGCCTGACGTGTGGACTCGAGCATCTCGGAGCCCAGGGTGTCAGCTTGCTGAGGTGTGGTGGAAAGCCCGGAACCACAGCCTCAGCCTTTTCCCCAAACGCAGACCAGGCCAGGCCCATCTCGATTCACTCGGCACATCGGGGCACCTTACCACATGTTGCATTTGAAATTCAAGACAGGTTCGTTTTGAGACTGAGAACGCAACGGGACCAGACAAGACCACACAAGGCCATCAAAACTGCTACCAAGGAAATTTGTGGTGACTCCCTCACTGGTTCAGATGTGTTATGTGTTAGTATCTCGCCTGGGCAATACTGCGCAGGATGTGCGGTCCTCGCTCTTCCCAAAGTGGCCCTGCGGCAAGCCTGGTGAATGAGGTCGGAAACTGAGACCTGGCCTTACCGTACCTGAATTGATCATAATTTATCTGGATACGAATAATACGGTCCATCATGGATATGATATGACATAATGATGGTCCATGTACTGTATGGGTCCAAGTATGTCCACATGTCTATAGCGGTAAGATTCAATTTCCGCATTGTTTCCCGAGTGATCTACTGTAAGTGTGACTCCAAGATACTGGAACCATTCATGGGGCGTGGATATTTGGCATGACTCATGACTGTGACTAAGACTAGCGTGGTTCCACTGAAGTGGGTATACAATATGATCAATACGGTATATGGATGTATATGGTATCTGTAAAGAATTGTAAAGATGAAAGATGTACAATATATTAGTTTTGATGTCATGCACGTTTTGATCGTGGTGGCCATTTCAGCATTGACCCAAAGCCAAGGTGTTTTGCCGCAACAGCTTCCTGGGGTGAGCTGTGCTGATTCCATGCACCAAACGATTGCTAAATCAGCAAAGCTCAAGCCGAAGCCATAGCGAGCAGCAAAATGGTGTCGTAGATCTGAGGCAGAAGGCTTTCCATATCTTTCCATGATTTCACTCGAAGCCAGCTGAACCACAGCCCATCACGGCCTCCAGCCAATTCATCGACAGAGTTTTAGATGGACAGAGTATGACAGAGTTATATAGATAGAACTGTTGGACTAGATAGAATTATATAGATGGAATTAGATAGAACTAGATATATAACTAGATAAATAGATTAGATAGATGGATTGGATTGGATTGGATTGGATTAGGTTAGAAAGAGACAGACGGACGGACAGACAGACAGACAGACAGATACATATTCGAAGGAAGTTTAGAAGTCAAACTTCCGACAATATGGACAGATGAAAAGCAGAGCAGGGAAGAGGCAGAGAGAAGAGAAAGATTAGAAGAAAGAAGAGTAGAAGAGAAAGAGTAAG
>Ga0126342_10005751_pt1 | contig 21779 bp, 24 predicted proteins | sample Cyp1metagenome_FD_92528 | JGI IMG/M metagenome (GOLD analysis project Ga0126342, IMG submission 92528) | Coral microbial communities from Lord Howe Island, Old Settlement Bay, Australia - Cyphastrea 1 metagenome | ecosystem: Host-associated > Invertebrates > Cnidaria > Coral ... | reverse complement strand
CCAATGATTATCCAATGATTATCCAATGATTATCCAATGATTATCCAATGATTATCCAATGATTATCCAATGATTATCCAATGATTATCCAATGATTATCCAATGATTATCCAATGATTATCCCTCTATTCAACCAGTGCTTCCCTCCATCCATGCATCTTCGTGACTCGGTCTGCTCCGCCAGTCCGGTGAGTCCGTTGGTGGCCTACGCGGGTCGGTCGGATGCTGGCCCTGTCGGTCGACTGAGGGAAGGATTTCGAAAAAAAGGGCTTCGCAAATCACTGGTTGAATAGAGGGATAATCATTGGATAATCCTGAAGAACCAATGGATAATCATGGCAAATCGTAAGTTTTTTGTGTTGGAAGGACATCCATATGGGTATCATTTGTGTCATCATTCATCGAAGATTCGATGCAGTTTTACTCGTCCTACAGGTGCAGTCAGCAACGAGGGAGCCTCTGGTGGTAGCTCCTGACAAAGAAAGATTGAAAACAAAGACAAATCCATGATGAAATTTGCCATGATTTCCTCTTGGATTTCTCACACTCAAGAAAAAACGCATGGGATACAAACCATGTTTATCCATTTTGGGACCGAAACCACTTGCCATCTACCAGCATTTGGTTTCATCATAGGCCCCATGGAGCACATGGAGTGACTCCAGCGACTCCAGTGACCTGTGAAAAAAGTCCTTTTTGTGACCACTGGACGGGTCAGTCCTGATGATGTTCCTCGTGATTCTTGTGATGCCTCCTGCAGAAGTTCGTTCACGAAATCGCAGGTCGATTTGGTGCCAAGTTGTGTCTGCGCCAAGAGATGGTTTGCTGCACTGGACTCGTCATCCCATGGATTCAAATCGATGGGATGTAATGAGTATAAGGTATTTTCAAAACGAGAGAAGCAAAGGAGAGAGAAATGTATCAATATTGGGTTGTCTCACATTGGGTACACCAACCCCCCATGGTTTATCATCACTTTGGCTCTAGGAATTGACTGTCTTCATCCGGTGCGTCCTTCCACGTGGACGGCGCTTGTTGTCGCGCTGTTCGCACCTGGCAGGCCGCTGGAACATCCCTGAAGTTGCCATGGAGGTTTAGTCTCGCTGGGACAACCATCCAACATCATCCAACTAAATTGGCAGATTTTCCAGCTTGATGACACCAGAGGATCAGTCAGTTGCAGATTCATTCTCAAAATATCACTTCCTTAATCATGTGGGTGTGTCTGAAAATAGTGTACCCCTAAACCCAATGGTTAATGATCATTATCCCTATTAAATGGCTATAATTTGGAATATACCCTATTTTCAGACAAACCCATGTCCCATCATTCGTCAGCCATGAACTTCCGCAACGCTTAACCGCGCACCTGTGCGATTTGGCAGGTGGATCGGTCTTCAATTTCCCTACCAAGCTCCAGTCATAGACAAAATCCAGCTGGAAACCTGGCAAAAATTGGCCCAGCTTGGAGCAATCTCTATCCAGGTATAAACCCCAGATACAGTATGGACTATTAACCACTTACGAACTGGGGTGGAACTATATATATATGTATATACATTAGAGATGTATACAAAAAATAACTTGAGTTTCTCTCCGGAATCTGTGTTCACATTATATATACAAATAATGTGTGTATATATAATATATAATGTGTGTGTGTCTTCCTTATGAAACGTCATTCGTTTCCAAGTATATACCTGAAGCCGACACCAAAAACCAAGGCAGGTCGCCTTCCTTTGCGAAGGCATCACGAAGCAGCTGTCGAAGGTAACCATAGTCTGGCCTCTCCTCCAGCGGCTGGAAACCCATGTAAAATCCCATGGAGAAACCCTGGAAACCCATGGGAAGAACCATCCGAGGCTGGAAAATCGAAAGCGAAAGTCCCGTTTTGGGCCCGCCTCGAACTGCAGCTTCCGACAGTACGTCAAGTACCTCAACAGCGCGCAGCTGCGGACAAAAAGGGACCAAGTTTACTCGGTTACGGGAAAAGTCACAGGAAACTGTGGATTGAAATCACGTCGTACTCCCAAACGAACCAGGGCAGTCAGTCTGGGTCAAGTAGGGGAGGTAGCGGAAAGTGACCCTTCCTTTCGACCTTTGCATGTTTGAAAGCTAGTTCCAACATGCCATGTCCACATCGATCTGTATGTGATTATCCACATGTCTGGATGCACAAGATATGATGTTTCTCTATAATTACTCTCTATGTAGGTTGACCATGTATTTTGATTTATATAATAATATACATATCTGTCATATCTATACTTATCTGGATGATATGCAATTCATGAGGTTGTCAATTTATCTGGGGCACTCCTCAAATTGGTGCGGGAGGTCTTTGCACAAGTCCTGGCAGTCTGCTCTTGTACACCAAGGTCACTGGTCTACTTGGAGAATCATCCGACTTAACTGGTTCATAACCCTGGTTAAGTCCCCTAACTGGATCCAATCCAAGTACTATCTATACTATCTAGCGTTATAACATGTCATAATTATAATAACTATGACTATAACTTACAAACCAGTTACTAGGTGGGATGGTCCTCCAAGTACAGCCGAAAATATGCAATCCTATGAATTCGCTGCCGACATGTCGCCTTGATTTCCGAATCATCCAGAACTCAGATTCTGGAAAGGGGCGTCTGGCGTCTGGCTGCTGAAAGTATAGCCGCGGCACGCCGCGGCCCTGAGTTGCAGTGATTCCTCATTCGTGAAACCCACTGACCAATCCCCACCCGAGACTCGAAAAATCTTTCGATCGACGATTGGATCTACGGAATGCGCTCTTCAAACGGCGCAAGGATGTCACCGGCTTGACATCGGCACAGCTTCGTCAGAACAGTGGCTTGACTCAACAGTGACAACTCGGCTCGAGGGAAACATCTGCTGAATGGTTCTGAGGAATCCTGTGCAAAATGGCAATGGCAATTGCCTCGCAAACTGATCATGTCTGCCGGTCACCTCGAACTTTGCAAACGTCCAGGTTAGAGAAAGCAAAGATCGTGGCACTCAGTGCCCGAATGGCAACGTCGCCACTTCTCCAAACCCAGCGCTGCTCAGGACAACTTCCACGAGCATCGCGCTTGAATGAAAAAGTGGTTTCCATCAGTTAGTGATACACCGAAACGGACCTGGTGTGTGTCTTCTTTTTTACCTACATCTTTGGTTCTAGTGAGGATGGTGTCAAGTTTGAGGTAGTTGAAACTGGCACCATTCGCTTGCAGGAACTCTCATGTCTGAAAGGAAGAGAAACATGAAATCTGAATGTGAATTCAACTTCCCAAGAAACCTGACCCCGGAAGCAGTAAATATGTGGAGGAGCTGCTTTTGCACTCTCCAAAACCATCCGTACCTACAGTCCTAAGCACTTCAGATGCTGATCACTGCTGGCGGTTGCTGGTACATCTCCAAATGCCTTGGAAAAAACACAATTGGGGATTCAACTCAGCAGCTGTTTTTTGTAGCTGCCAGGCAGCTGCCTTTCAGCTTTGGATACTTTGGATCACCAAAAACTTCCAATGCTACCGGAGGGCTCGATCCGCAAACTTCTTCTTAGCAGGTCAATGCTGTTCAAATGGCTGCTGCTGCCGAAGGGGATGAACTTCACCTAGGAGCCCAGTTGCATCTGTTCTCCGGTGACGTCAAAGAGGATTCTCCATGTGAGTTCCCAAAAAACGGAAGAACAAGAATGCTAATGATTGGAGTACAAAAGGATAGTCATATATATATATACATATATATATATTATAACTTACATGTAAAAATCTTCACATATAACATATATTAACATATACTTAAAAAGTAACTTATCCAGTTGCGGTGCTTTTGCAGTTGAGCGTCTGTCCCTCTACCAGGCGACATCGCAAAAGCATTGTCGCTAAATCGCCCATGCGCCAGGGTGGTCAAGGTCACATACCTGCAGAGTTTAGCGGCAAAAAATGCGAAATAAATGGGTTACCCTACGTTAAATTACCAGAGGGTACAAGAAAACCTCAAGTGGTTTTTGTTACCCCGGGGGAAGAATAAAGAAACTATAACCACGCCCAGGATGTCCAGGAATAATGTGTGATAAGTTACAGATAGTTACAGTATTTAAATGTATTTAACCAAAAAAAACTGATTTTATCCATAATGCTAAATACCTGCACTAGACCCCCCCCATACCTGATCTCCCTCTATTGGTCCAAGTTGCACAGCAGTTTTGTCCTCAGCAAGCATGAGACATGGGTCAGGTTTCTTGGCTATGCCTCAAAGATACTTTTTTTGCAAAGTTGACATCTGCTGATGTCTGTTGATGTCGGTTGCCACAGCCGAAATCTGCACAACTGGGCCAAGCGACTGTGGAAAGCTCAATGTCAACACTGCCATCTGCGTTGGGCTCAGCTGCAACGCTGGCGGAGACCTGCGCGTGAATCACAGCATCAATTGACCTGCCATTGATCATTGCTGATCCCGATGTAGTTCAATGGCACCCTTCAACAGTACCCTCTGGTAAACTAACATAACTATGGAAAATCACCATTTTTAATGGGAAAATCAACTATAAATGGCCATGTTCAATAGCTTTTTGTATGTTTACCAGAGGGTAGGTCTGATGAATTCTGATATCTGGCTTGAAACTGGTGAGGGCCCAAAATCCATCGCACCTTCGCTGCCGGCAGGTCCAGCTGGAAGGGAGCTGCCTTGGAACATCAACTCATGGCTCTTTCCAAAGCAACGCTGCCCTGGGGCGCAGGCCATGAGAATCTCGTTGAAAGACACCTGACAACGGAGGACAAGGGGATACTCCATCTCCCTATCGAATCATACCAGTTCAACCAGATTTCGCTGCCGATTTCTGGAACCACTGCGATACCAAGGCACTGAGTTAGCATGGAGAGCTCCAAATGCTCCAGTCTGCCTGCTGAAAAATGTCAGAAAAAATCAGCAAACTGTATCCAACTTTCCACTCAGTGCCAATGCTGTTGGAAAGTGCTACCAGCATGGTTTTAGAGCTCACTTATCTTAGTCATCTCGAAGTCTTTGGAAGTGGTCCTGGGCACTACATAGTCACTACATAGATACTACATTGATGCCTTTGTCCGCCCAGCTATCTGCCAAGAGACAAATCATATTTCCACGGCGATGAGCGAAGGCATTCAGAGAGCAGCATGAAGCTGCCAGCATGGCCATCAAGTTTCACCTGCAGCGTTTTTTGGGCTCAAAAACTCAGTTGGCACAAAAAATGGCATGGTCTCAAAATCTGCAAAAAACAGGTTTTTCCCAAAAAAGAAACTCAGCTTTTTGGTTAGTAAAAACCACACTGACCACACAGTCGTTGTTCGATGAAAACTGCGGCCTGGAAGATCTGCTTCGTTCCAGGTCCTGGTGGCATCTTCACTGCCAAAGACTTCACCAGCTGCCGCTGTCCATCCGCGAAGCGCCTCGACCCAAAATATCTGGACTACTTTCGGGAGGAAGACATGAAAAACATGTTTTCATTCTGAGATCCAAAGAAAATGACCAAAAAAAAGATCCAAAGATGATGTGAACCATCCTAATAAGTTGATATGGCAGTGTGTCAAAACCTTGTACCCCTGGTGAACATCAAAATAGCTGGTAAATGGATGTTCATCCCCCTAAAAATGGTATGTATAGGTATTGATCCAAATAACCTCTGGTAAACTAACAAAGCTATTGAAAATGACCATTTATAGTGGATTTTCCCATTAAAAATGGTGATTTTCCATGCCCATATAAGTTCAAGTGGATGGTAGACCTCGTGACACCGCCATGGCACAGCGTTGAGACGTTGCAGTGACCTTCAAACGGCACGGCGCCGTCGTTCTTCACGTAGCACGTCCCGTTGGCTCCGCAGGTGGCCATGACATCGGCGAAGATCGAGCGCCTGATATGGTGGGAACTAATGGTATGTATATGTATATGTATGTGTATATATATATAAGTATATATATATATACTATGTATATGTATGTATAATATATATATATATACGTATATAAATATGATATCACTAACAAAATACGAGGCTATAATATTAATATATATAATATTAATATATAACGAACATTTGATGTCAGATGTGTCCTCTGGTAGGTTGTTACAGCTTGCGAAGTGGAAAATTGCCATGTTTTAAACGTAAGTCGCTAAATCGTCGAACTAAACGGGAATTTTTCCATAGCTATGTTAAATCTGATAGGGATGCCGTGGGAATCTGATATCTATACATTTTTTTCAAGAACTGTATGGATATACTTCGTGAATTCCTGAGTCTTGCTGGTTCAATCCATGACAGGAAGCACAAGGTTTGTGGGGGTACGTTGGAAGCACATGATCAAAGCTCATGATTGACATATATTTGTTCACTCGTTCGTGCTCTTTATAGCCCCAAAAGAGTTTTGCTACTACTTTGCTTTCATTTGTGTGATCTTGTATTTGTTGTGCTTGAGTGTTTGTGAATGTTATAGTTGTGTGTGTGTGGAGCGCCTCTTTTGCTAAAATACGTATGGTGTGATGTGAGTTCAATGATTCTTGAGTTGCACGGCTGTGCTCTCCGTATGAAAAATGCTTCATGTGCTCTGCCGTGTCCTGAATCTGATAAGATGTTGGTCTTGCGTTCTAGTACACATTGTGATTAATTGCGTTGCAAAACGCCAATCGCTTCGTAGCGTGGGAACTATATTTGTCGTGCATATTTGCTTGCTTAGACGATGTGTGTGTGTGTAACACTTCTTGTTCGAGTGATGCTTGCAGTTGTTTGCCGTGAATAATGCTGGCCCTAGGAGCCGCCGCTGGTAACAAAATATTTAAAAATGCATCGCTTTTACTAATGCCTGGTAGACGATAAAGATAGACCATCCAAAACAGAATGCACGGTGAAAACACGTGAGCATGTTGGTGTGTGCTTTGCATGTGTGTTTGTGTCTACGTGCACTGCTTATGCGTGTTTGTCTGCATCTGCGAATGTACCCTACGTTTCTATGTGCATGTGTGTCTGGCAAGCGTGGGTGCATGTGCGCGCATGCATGCATGCACAACTGCGTATGATTGTTGATATTTATTGTTGTTTGTCATTTGTTTCACTTTTCTTTACTTTTTGTTTCCCTATCCTCTCCCCTTGTTTTTTTTTCCTGTGGTCACTTTTTTTGGGCACGTTGTTTTTACATTGTTTTTCTGGCTTTTCAGTTTTTGATCGTTCTCTAAATTATGTTAAAGATTTCCAGTCGAAGCCTGCAAAAAAACTAAATACTAGATGCCCACCTTCATGGGACAATCTCCATTACAAGTCAATGTGGATCAATCGGGACCAACGATTGAAAGTGCTAGTTTCTGAAGTATGTACAGGTACAGAAATGTACGGAAGATGCAAGATATGGTCAACAACGGTGGATTGAAAGTGTCAGATTCAGAACCAAGATATACCAAAATAATGAAAAAATGTGAACTATGTCTGAATATGTCTTTAGATCATCTTAGATATCATACTTTTTTGAACATACCATCGTAGCATCACCATCTCCCACCGCCAAGCCTGTAGAGGTAGTGCAAGGGCTTCCAGCGACCCCCTAAGACCTGACCCTTCACCGGCGAGCCATACCTAGGGGACAGCCAGTGGCCTGTGCCGAGTTTTCAATGTTGAAAATGATGATTTAGAAATCACCATGGGAAATGAATTTTCCCATTTTCAATGTTTTCAATACAAAAAAACACATGAGAGATCACCGAACTGAATGAAGGATTGGACAACAGAGACGTCGGAAGTCCCCGAACTAAATGGAGGTTTAAGCTGGAACATCATCGAACTAACGGTGAGAATGATGGGGAAAATGATGATGGCAAAGGTATTCCCCGAACCATTCATGGCCGCCATTTAGGTTGAAATATAGCTGGGAAATCATGGGGAATGGATGGGAAAAGATGGTAAAAACGGTAAAAAACAACCAACAAGTGTGACATACTGTGGGTAAAAACGATGTGACATACAAAGAATTTTACCAATGAATCAGGTAGTACAAGTATAACCCCATACCCTCTGGTAATCAAAGCTGGCTGGCTGAGAAATTCCTGAACAAAATGCTGGGAAAAAAATGGAACTAAATGGGTGTTTTCAGCTAGCCATGTTTGATTACCGTAAGGTTAAAACTCACGAAAACTTGGAAATAAGGCTTACCATGTTGGATGGAGTGAGTACCCTAGATGATCTCTCCCCATGGTCAAAAAACATCCTTTTGTATATATTATATATATACACTAGATACAATACATACTAATGTGTGTTTATGTATATATATATATGTTTAGGCGCTCAGAAAGGCTAAACTTTGTTTAGTCGAAGACTTTAAGGGTATATATATATATTATATAATATATATTAATAATATATATTAATAATATATAATATATATAGAGTGGCCACGGCCATGGATTCACCATGGATTCACCATGGCAACAGCTTCCCTGCTCCGTGAGACCAAGGAGCTCAACTGAACCTTGGCCGAGTTGACGTTTTGACACGAAAACCATGAAGAGATATGAAAGTCAATGGGGTTGGGATTATACATCCCATATCTGATTATCCCATATATGAAATGGAAAATAATGGGAATTTTAAAAAAGAAATGTTTGAAACCACCAACCAGATGGTGTTTCTCATGGTATGTCCATTCACATGGGCTCTCTCAACTCTCTCTCGCTCAGTTCTCCAGTGCCCAGAAGCCCCAGCCACCAGTGGGCCAAATCTCATTGAGCTGCCAAACCAATGTACCGAACTGGTTATAGGATCGCCTGTCCGTGTCACCACACCCGGAGTCGCCGCGTTCGCCGCGTTTCGAGAACTGCTTGGTACCCCCAAAGGAAGACGAAAAGCTGATCGCTTGCAGGATCTGAAATCATCCGTTCCAAATGGAGTCAAGAATTTGACCATACCAATACGATCCAATAATATCCGGTATGTCTAATTCAACATCTATTGACCCTGATCCTGTGAAACTCTTGCAAGCTCCGTTGCACACGGCGGCTTGACATGACTTGAGTCCAAGCAACTACGTTTCTTCTTAGAATGTCATAGAGTCACAGCACTCCCGTTACTACACCACCCCGGGCACCAGATTTACAGACTCCTTAAGCAACTTTTGAAACAAAAAGAAAGTTCGGTCTAAGGATAAGTTCGTATCTCAACGGCCGTCACACCCACCAAATTGGAGAAGAAAATGCACCTGGTCTCAATGTCTGACTTCAGGATCAATGTTTGAGAAAGCATGCACTGATAGAGCTGTTGTTGAAAGATCGCCTCAGAAGCAGCTCTCCCAAAGATCAGCTGAGTTCAGACCCCAGCCAGCTGTCAGCTGAGGCACTGGTCCAGTCGAGTTGAAATATGCTTCAGGATGAAGTCCTCAGTGAGACTGTTGATCTTGCCATGGAAGACATGGGACATTTTGTTGGTGATTGTTGGGGTCTCCTGCCATCCTTTATCAATGGATATCAAAGGCCTTTATGAATCTTTACATATCTTTACCTTATCTAGCTAAGCTGGTTGGTGGTATACCTACCCCTCTGAAAAATATGAAAGTCAGCTGGGAAATGTTCCAAACCACCAACCAGTAAGAATTCCAAGAGTTCAGGGATCATTGGAACTGCTGGTGCCAAGCATTTGTCGCGCCCCTTTTCTCATCAATGCTCAGTACTCAGCTTTGGATCTTTGCAAAGACATCTCTGAGTACATCTCCTTGTAGCTGCAGCCTTAAACCATCCAATGATGAAGGTTGAACCATCCAATTTTTGGAGGGTAACTAATTTTCAGCCGTAGCCCTATGTTACGCCTTGACTTCACCAGCTCAGAAGACCAAAGGGCAGGGACAACACGCACAACTGGAGCATGAAACTCGGGGAGTGTTCCACCGCATCATCCTTGATGGTGCCATTGAGTCCATTGACTGTGGTGCTGCTGGTGGTAAGAGCATCATTGACACCTGTGAAGAGCCCCATTTCGGTGCAGTTGGGTTCCATGGCTGAGATCTGGGCGAAGAATGCCGCGTTGCCATTGGAGTCATCGGAACTGTGGTTGGAGCAGCTACTCTTGGCTTCCAAGCAATTCAGCGGACCCACGTATGAGCACATCTCGCGAGTCAGGCTCGAACTGTCCGCATTCCCACTCAGCAACAATGACACAAAACCTGGCATGTTGGAAAGCACTGCCCCGTAGGCCGGACAATCTGTGCAAAGACAGTCCAATAGCTTCAGGATGTTCCCGGCAGTGGCCGCTCCATCTGGTGCACAGCTTTGCATCATACAGGCAAAGTCGGATTGGTACTGGCACATGGTTGAGATCATCGTCCGCGTGGTCGATGCAAAGTTGTTTGGACCCATGCCTGCCGCGGCATCATTCAATGCCGAAGTGGCGTTCTCAAGGCCGGAACAGGTGCTCAAGCAGTCGGAGGGCGGCTGCAAGCTTTGGCACTCCGACAAAATGAGAAGCGTGGAGAAGAACCATGGGAACTTCATCAAGCTGCTTGAAATCAACTCCATGAATCAATCACCATCAACGTCTTTGCGCTGACTTCGAAACTGGGTTCCCAGCTGCAGAGTAAGGCGAGAAACATCGCATGACATGTGCCAAAGTTAGACAGTTAGACTGTTGAAAGCTGACATACCAAGCTATTGGGGGAATGACCATCATTGACAATCCATAAATCACGGCTACCCTTGGTGTTCACCATGACCCATAACCGAGATTCTGAAGTATGCATCGATCAAGCTATCGCAGGGATAGTTGCGCTGGGCCATGACATTGTCACCTGCGGTGAGTCTTTCGTTGAGTCTTTCGTGACAGCCATGGATATTTCTTCAGCACTTGCTCTTGAATGCAACGTGGAAAATGACTCACAGCGCGAGTTTCTTTGAACACCATGTCTTCCCAAATTCAGTGAAAGCTGTGCCTTTGCAGGTATTCGGCCAGCCAGAACTATCGCACTGATCCTTGCAATGGCGGGGTGCTGAACTCTTGTTGCACTCCCAAACGCGACGCCTTCAGAGTACCTAGTCCTCAAGAAGTTCTCCATTTCAGCAAGACAATCAACACTACACAATCTGGTTGCAAGTCTGACCACCTCTGACGATCTCTGAGTTACTTCACTTCCAAAAAAACACATGCGCATCTGAGATCAGAAAAAAAAAACAGAAATCCATGGCCCCCCATGACCCAATGGCCCCGTATGGCTGGGGGCCTTCTTCTGCCCTCCATGGAGGCCCCAGTGCTCCGGCGCCAGTGTTGGCGCCATGGATTCGAAGGAGGACATCACCACAGAGCCGAACTCGGAGCCGAAGATGTTTTGGTGCCCCAGAGAGGTGTCCTCGACATCCACCTGGAGGGGCAAAAAGCTGGAGATTCTTGGGTGTTTTTGTGGTGGAAAAAAAGTTGGGTGATCCACAAACTTCCAAGATTTGAAAACAAAGGAGTTGATGATATGTTTTTTGGTGGAACAATTGGTGGGAAGAGCTGGTGAAACAAACTGCCAACCTGTTTCTAAATCAGAATGATGGATTTCTTGATTGCCACTCCTTTTGAAGCACAAAAGTCCAACAATCAAAACGCTAATTGCAGACCTTGATGGGAAGATTCGCATAGAAAGGAAAGAGCTTTGGATCACCATTCACAGCAGGAAATCCAGTGCCATGCTGATAATAGCCGTGTGTCTCGATTGTCTTTGCCTTCCTGCGAGTGCTGTGCAAAGTCTCAGATCCACCAGTGCCACAGCTTACATTGATTACATCAACTAAGTTTCTTTGCATCAACTTGCAACTGAAGCAGCAAATTCATGGGAGTTCATGGGACTTCATGTGATTTCATGCTATACCACAAAATGACCAAACCGCAACCCACCCCGGTCGCGGGAGTTGTCAAGGGCTCCCCATTGGGCAAGCAATCCAACTTGTGAACTCCTAGAGCGGAGAGTCTCCAAGGTACCCCGGAGAGGAAACCGTTGGAATGATGCAAAACAATCCCCAAATGGTGGAGATTGGTTGAAGATTTTTGGTTTACCTCATGGCTGGGATTCTGAAGGTCACAAGGTTGGCCTTGCTCAACTGTGTCTGGAAGGACAAAGGAACAGATTTTTGTGTTTCTGAAAAATGTCAAAAAAACAAAACGTCAAAGAAAAAACTGTGACATAAACACAAGAGGTGGTAAATCTGTGATAAAGTGTGATAAGATGGAACAAGCATACAGCTCACCCGCAGGCTTGCAAATCTTGCAAGTAGAACTTCCCGCAGCCAGTCCTGTTGACCACCCAAAAGCAGGACACGATGGCCAGATTGAGCGGGAGTCATCTTCTTCTGCAACCACGGTCATCACAAAGGTGGCATAGATCTCTGTTTTGGTGCCCATCAGAACCTGTCCATTGCAAAATCAGCTGATCTAAAAAAAGAAAGTGAGTGGATACACAAGGGAACTCACCAGTTTGGAAAAGAACCGATATGTAATTCGACTCTGTGCATCTCACTTCTGTTTCTCAACCAATCCTGACTCAGCACTACAAGTGATCCGCTTTCAATTCGAAAGACCATCCGCTGATTCACAATATTTGACACCCGATGATTCAGCTGAACCGCTGGGGATCAAACTTACCCGGCCTGGTAATTTAACAGTTTGCTATTGAAAATGGCCATAGAAATAGTGAGTTTTCCCATCAAAAATGGTGATGTTCCATAGTTATGTTAGTTTACCAGAGGGTATCAACAAGAATCCACTTCCGGATACATAGAAATAGTGGATATTCCCATTGAAAATGGTGGATCTTTCCATACTTATGTCTTATGTAAACGTTTACCAGAGGGTATCTTTGGCGTTGTGAAAAAGCCGAGCAACGGTGCATTCGTTGCAGCCATCCCAAATCACGATGGAGGGATGAGACGAGAGGCGTCTCACCTGTCACCGTGCCCTTCAAGGGCCGACTTACTGCATCGCAGTAACGAACTGTCCATCGTTTTGTTTTTGTTCGATGGTTTTCTGGCCTCAAGAAAAACATTAAAGTGATACCCTCTGGTAAACGTTTACAGAACTATGGAAAATCACCATGCTATCGGGAAAATCCACTACTTCTATGGTCATGTTCAATAGCAAACTGTTAGTCATTACCAGAGGGTATCAATTTCATGGTGCAATCTCGAGTGGCACCAAAATCTTTCGCAGAAATCATCCCCAAGGACTTGCCAAACCTATGCGTGTCTCCACCTGGTGTCGAAGCTCGATGTCCTGGACCACTGTTTTGGCAGGAGCATGGCCCAACTGCGCGTACATCATGTCGTGGAAGACCTGAAGTCACAGCGTTTCAAGGGAAAATCCAGGAAGATCACAGGAAACCATAGGTTTTTAGCTTTTTCCCATGTTTTTCAGGATGTTTCTTGCAACATGTTGAAACTTGACCATAGAAATGTGCGGTCCAGCCACAATTAGTCCGAGCTCATCGCAGGTGTCATAGAACTCATCAGGCATGAAAATACCACCACCCCAAATGCGTAGCGTGTTCATACCTGCAGAAAGGATTTCAGCTGTCAACGAGCGATGGAATTTGATATTTGAGGTTGCAAAAGGCGAGGTGGCCCTACCTCAGTTTCAATTTGATGGTTGTTTTGATCACTTACTGTTTTTTTTGCAACACCGCCACACCGCACTTAGTTTTCATGGCTTCTACATCTTCAACCTTGCCTAGCTCATTTGGTCAGGCGGAAAATCCTCATCTTGGACCTAGATCTGGGCTTGAAGCAGCAAGTATGTCCACCCAAACGGAACCGGACACGGGCGCAAATAAAAGCGGTTGCTCATACACCTGCATTATATATCTAGCATGTACATCCTATGCTGAAATCAAAATCGGCGCCTCCATCGGCAGCTGAGCGCACCATGATGCGATGTGCTTCACCGTTCATGCGGCCCTCCAGGTTCTCCATGGGGATCACATTGGAACCTCCGGCAGAGGAGGGCTCTGCAGTAAGAATGACTTGGAAGATATGCTCAACAAGTGGACTGTAAGGCCAACACCATGCACAAAAAATATGTAATTAAGAGAACTCCAAGATTTTTTCCAACCTGAGGCATCCCTCAACCAGAACCTCCCAAGATATCCCACCTTTGGACCAAAAGGCGGCGCCGTTGATCCTGAAGTACATGCCATGAGAGTCTGTCCCTTGCTCCGAAGCAGCCTTGGTCACATAGGCAGGATCCGTGTCGTTGCCAGTGACCAGGGCGAAATATCTGAAGCCCACTTTGCGGTGCGCGGTGACGCTTGCAGATGGTGTGTTGTTGGGTTCAAAGGTCACCGATAAGTCGTAGAGAGGTTGATCTCCCATACCAATGGGCCACCAGAGTTTGATGTCTTTGGCAGATGCATTCCTTGGTTGGAGTTTTTCGGTTGGAGATTTCCTCGAGATTCCCAAAAAATCAGGTGGCTAACTCTACAAAAAGAAACAAAGGTGGCACCATCTCATCAAACAGGATTCATTTCAATGAGGGCACTTGAGTTCCCTTCGGGAACTGTCATAGCCGCGACGTAAATGGCATGATCCCAGCTATTCTGAACGGCGAGAGATCCAAAGGTGGCGCTCTTCGCTGACAGGAAGACCTTAAGCTTCACCTTAAAGCCCTCATGTTCGCCATCCACCAGCGCTTTGGTGGGATATTTCCCCTGGTAGAAGACCTTGGGCACCACATGGGTGATGGAAGCTGAGCCACTGGGGGTATAGACCAAATAGACGTGTTTCCAAATGCCATAGGTGAAGGTCCTTGCATCTCCCTGAAAGGTGTTGGTGTAGGGTGCCCAGTCCCACCCTCCGGAAGATGCCATGAAGCGTCCACCCACCTGGTGATTCAGCAGATTCCCAATAAACCAGGTATATATTTGTAGTAACATGTAGTAACCACCAAACAACATGGGTAAAGTGATTCAACACAACTTTAGAACATCTTTTCATATCTTTTCACAAAATTCCGCAGCTTTTGTTGGGAGTGCCATGGCTTAATTTGGAACAACCGGCCTGGATGGATTGATCAAAGATCACCTCCAAGGAGTTCTGGCTACGTGAGGGATCCAGGTCGAAGCTATATCTGATGAACTGACTGGTGGCGGTGCCCAACAACTGGCCGTTGACCTCAGAAATCCGACAACTGCATGGTGAGCTGGGCCCTGTGTGAAAAAATGTCGTCTTACCGACCATGGTTGAGTTTACCATAGCATAACCGTACCGTATAACATCAAAATATAGAAAGTCTGGCACCCGTCCAAGCTTACAATGTCTTGCAATATCATGTGATGTGCTATCCATTCAGTAAGGCTTCCCCTGAACCCTCAAGCAACCAAGTACAAATGGCAACTTCACAGTGAGCGCAGAAACAAAATAAAGGAGATGGGTGTTAGGAGCATCCTTCGTTTCAAATTCAGACTCCTAGAACCTTTTTTGAAACTGTTGAGCCCACTCCACGGAGATCAAATTCAACACACAGTCTCTACCAGACCGACCCTCGATACCAGCAGTTTATATTCGATCGTCTGGGGTTCCATGCATCTCCTGCAAGTTTCTTTCCCTGCATCCCAAGCAACTTTCACATGCGCCCCCATCTTGATGCCATCAAAGACCAGCTGTACTCGATGTGCGCTGGTCGATTCTAAGCCCAATTGATCGATGCTGAAATTTGCAGAGTAAGTCCAGGTCTGTTTGGCCCAAATATCGCTCTTCAGCCAATTCAGCTCATACCTGGGTCACAACAATCGAGCCCTGTAGCATGGCATCACCAAAAATCATTGGGCCTATTCCGATCTACTCGGTGGAGTCTTCAACGCTGGCAAAGTGCAGTGGGTCGCCGATCTCCCCTGCGGCCTGCAAGGTAGCGCTGGAAGGTGCCCCAAGTCTAAGGGGGTTCTGTCTGAATTCTCTTCAAATCCCCAATGAAATTTGACAAATTTGAGACATGACCCAAGTGGATTGCGGCTTCACCACCTTCCAGTCTTCCAAAACACCCGTCTGTTACGGTCTGTTCACCTTGATTCCAAGTCGGAAAGTGTTATTAAAAAATGTATACTTCAATCATCTGCAATCTAACAGCTATCTCTCACAAGCTCATCTCTCTCATCCATCCTAATCATCCTATAGATACGGTCCACTGATAAATCTTGGAGGCTCCACCCCTTCAAGGCTCGGTACCTCTAAGTCAGTCAGCAAGTCGCCAGGGACTTGAGCCTCTAGCGTGGTTTCCGTGCTGGGGTCGCTTTGCAACAGATTTGGGTCAGTCTCAAAATTCCTGGCAAATCAAAACACAATGTTCATCGTTGATCAATACACTCACTTTGATTGTTGACCATTCGATAAACCCGTGTGGTCAATTTTTTTCCATGATAATGGGGGGGTCTGGGCGATCTCTCCACTCTAAGGCAGCCAAATGATACTCTAGAGACTCCATGGAAAGGGAGTACCCAACCAAATTCGGAGTCCCATGTGGATCCCACCCAGCGGTTTTCTCATCATTTTCCCAATCAAAATGGCTGTGATCAGGACTACAGTACATCTCCCCAGTTTTCCCGACAAAACCCCACATTTTGAACGTTGGAAAACGTCCTCACCGTCTAACCCCGGCCTTGATGCTCTGGGGTTTCAGAGCTGCAGTGGCATTTCCCGAAGAACTGGCGATCCACTTCACCCCGCACTCACCTGCAAAAGATGGGGGCCATTGGGCCATCAAATAATTTTACCTGGCAATGGAAAAATCGCAAGAGTATCTGAGTACTATATAATAGTAATTCTTCCATCATTCATTGTGATTTTTACTAATAATAATATAGTAATAATGACTGTAATCATCATTCATCATTCATCTACTATTCATCATGTATACTATTTCCAGACGACTCTCCCATCAGAAAAAAAAAAAAACATCAACCGAGATGGCGAAAAATTTCCATTGCCACCTTTCATTGTCATTGCGGGCTACATTTCAACCAAGGTCAACACATCATCTGCAGCTGAGATTCTGCTGAGGTATGTCACCTTGGGCAGCCGGGCAGCTGCTAATTTTCAGCACCGAAATCTGTGAAGTTTCCCTGAGGTCATGACAGCTCCTGCTGGGGTCACCTAGCAACATAGCTTGGATGCACTGGAGAATGTGATGATAAAAAATATGATTATTGTGTTACAAATGTGATCTTATCATCCAAACCTATTAAATTATCACATTCACTTTACATCTGATAATTATTCTTAAGACTGAAATAGCGGAAGCGTTCACGAATTAAATTCCCGAGAAGGTCAACCCAGCATTAACGGATACACTCGTTTTTTATTGCGGGGTATCAATCCGAATGGAATGTGTCACGATTTTGGTGGTTCGCCCGTAATGAATCAACCAAAGTCTGTTAATCCGGGGTTCGCCAAATAGTGACGCATTATATTGATGACAACCAAATATGATGGCCTCGAATTTTATTCTGGCCGTGCTTTCCATTTTGTTCAGATGGCCTCGAGCAAATGCGAGGGCTGGCACGCCAAAGCAGTGCTCCACAGCACAAACCTGAGAAATTCCCAGATTTTGCACAGTGTATGAAGAATGTTCATTGAATCACATCATCAACAACAACAACAACTGAACAGTGTTCAAAACCTCAAATGTCATGCCAATTCCCATAGTGGATGATGATGATGATGATGATGATGATGATGATGATGATAGTATAAGTCCCTATATAATCATCTATCAACCGGGAGTTTTGAACACTGCTGCATGAAGTCATGTAAATATGTAAATCATATCTCAAGAACAACTCCCCTCTGCAACATTCGGAGTTTCAAGCAGAGGCACCTTAAAACTCTCAACATCTCTACTTGATAGCAGTCAGAGGCTCGAACCCACAAGCTGCAGGCAAAGTTAAGTCAAGTGTTTAGCGAGAAAAATGCTCCGGCTGGAAACCAAATGAAACTACCAAGATCTAAGTATTGCAGCCATCTGAATAGGATTTCCATGGTTCCCGCTCTGAATCCCCAGCCATGTCTACACTTGTCGGAAGAATCCCGGTCCTTGAGGCTTGTGTTGATTTTCTGCTGCATGATCTCATCCTTAGCCCAGCAATCAGCACTTGGTCGGGAGGAAAAAACCACAGCAAAGCCTGGTATTTACCATGAAACATTGCATTTTCCCATATGTGGTTTCCTCAGATTCAAGGCAATTCCAAGCATCCATGACGTCCAAGACCTCCAAGACGTCCAAGACCGAGCTCCAGACATATCTCTCTTGCTTGGTCTTTGGGGTCTTTGAAGGCAGTCCCTGCCCGAAAGAATTGATGGCAACGTACCATAAATCTTCTCAAAATTTGGTGGAACACAGTGGACCCATTATACTATTTGTCTAAAGCCACCAGCAAATATTATGTTACTACTTGGTGGTCATATTTATTATGTACTATTTATGTACTATTTGGCTAGTACTATTAAATATGGTGGTAATAGTACTATAATAATAATAATAATATAGTTATAAATATTATGTACATTTGTGTGCTATTTGGCTAGAGCCAAAATGGATGCAGTCACACCATACAAACCTTCGCAGCGCCAAGGTGAAAAAAAACCCATTGCACCTGCCAGGGGAGGCACCCCTTCACTAGGTAGATGAGGACATATCCGAGCGCCTCACCGGCAGTCACTTTCACCGGACGTTGAATCAACAAACAACACCTGGGTATGTAAGCAAGGCATTTTTTGAACCCATCCGGGTTTCTCAAAAAAATTGGCGGCAACCTCAAAATTGCTCTAAAAACCCTAGGTTCTGCATTAGAAAATATATGGGTTTTGCCATCAACATCCCCCAGTCTGGTTGGTGGTAACTATGGTTCTGTACCTCATTTGGTTCCGTAGAAAAATTAGCATAGCCCATACGGATCCCATCCAGCTATTGAACATGCCAGAAATAGTCCCAAATCTGTAAATCTACATACCCTCTGGTAATTTAACATGGCTATTGAAAATGGCCATTTATAGTGGATTTACCCATTGAAAATGGTGATTTTCCATAGCTATGTTAGTTTACCAGAGGGTACTAAACTTTACTAAACCATGATTTCTTGGGGGTCTTCAATAGTGAGAAGGGATAACCTCCGCGATGTTTGGTGTCCATTTCGCTACCAACCAACGCATGAGCACTGTTCAAAATCAATGTTGGATGGTGAAAATCACTGGTTACTACTCCCTACCAACCATCATGTATCACTTATTCACTCAATCCCCATATTTTTCATGGTGGTCGAGCCCTCATTTACTCGGTATGAAAATCCCATTTGCCCTCCAGTAATCAAACACGGCAAGCTGGAACCCCCCATTTAGTTCGAGTACGTTCCCATTAAAGTTGCCACTTTAGTTCGGGGATTTCCCAGCTAACCACATTTGATGACACCGGATGGGGTTAAAATATCCAATTTTTTGTAGTTTATCCCGTCTATCGTTGAAAACAGATAATGTTTGATGACATCCGAGGGTATATGTTAAATCCCCTTTTTTGAGTCAGATCATGTTCCCACTAAAATTGCCATTTTTTTCGGGGATTTCATGGGATTTCCATTTCATGACCGATCATTTTCCCATATTTTGCCCATGAATTTCCCATGCATTCCCCATATTTTGCCCATCTGTTGCCATGAAAAACGGACGTTTCCCGGCCACTCCCCGGCTCCACTGCTCGACCTCCAGATCGTCCCGACGACTCTGCTCCAGGCCGGCGTGTGTATTGATGGACGCATAGCGAGCGGTGCCCGTTAAGGCCTCACCGATAGGACATGGCATCCCAGGGGCACCCCAGGGTGGAAGTGGTGCATAACCCCTATATAATCATTATATATATATGTGTGTGTTATAAATATATACATATTATATATATATATATATATATTATAAATATGTATATATATATATATGTATATATGTTATATAAATATGTTATATATGTGATATATGCTATATATGTTATGTGTTATATATGTCATTCCAAAGATAGAAAAAGGAAATCCCTAGAATAGCGACAAATCACGATCATTCACGTTTCTATCTTTTTGGGGACTATAAAAGTACTATATATATATGGACCATAGATATATAGCTGGAAAGTGGTGAATAAGTGGTGAATTTCCGGTGAATGAGCGGTGAATAACCTGTACCTGGATCACTGTCTATTACTCACTTAGCAAATGGGATGGTTTCATTAACACAGAGCTTGGGCTGGGATCACAATGGGACAACGCAGCAATCCAAACGGGTAGAAGTCACCCTTGAAATATCTTGAAATGATCAGCACCGGGTTGTGAGCCTTGCCCTCCCTGTAGGGAATGTGCACTTGCGTCTTGGAATCTCTATACCTTGGAGGGATTGGCTAGACCCGTAATGGGGTCTCAGCTCGGCCTCTAGTGAGGAACCTTAGCTTCTGGACTGCTCTGAGGTAAGGACTTCTTTGACAATCCAAAGTCAATAAGATTGACCTTCAAGTAAAGCAAGCTTAGGCACCACTGCATCATGTAGATCTTAGAACAGCCCGTGTATTTCAGTGCCAGCAGATGGCTTTTCACAGTGCATTGGCCTGATTGGCACGTCGCCCTAGTCCAAGTAAAAAATTGTCAGGTTTCACCTCAGTTCATGCTGGAAGGGTTAGAAAAGCAGCGTCCTGGCTTTCGAAATCTGTCCGGATCTGCCCCCTTTCCGGGGAAAGAGAAGCAACTGACTTTACGTTGGAAATCTGAGTGGTGCACATCACGATGAATTACATTTCTGGAGTGAACGCACTCCAAACCTCAGTCCAACAGTGGCCCAACAGCATCCTTTTCTGGCATCAACCAGATTTGCAACCAGCACTTGGCACAAGTGCGGCACTTGGTCCTGCAAGTCCTGCAAGTCGATAAGGGGCTCCCCAGGGCGTCGTCATAGTCCAACTCTCCACTTATGAAATCATGGCCGGATTCAGTGTAAAGAAAGGCTTTGGGCGCACCCAAATTCCTTGATGGGATTTCCAGTGTGGTCATTTGGCTATGGATCAATACATGTTAATACCATTTTTAGTGGGATGAACATCCATTTACCAGCTATTTTGATGTTCACCAGGGGTACTATTGGTTTTGACACACTGCCATTTACTTTTCTGGGCACCGTCTCACCATTGAAAGTCACAAGTTCCTTTCGTCCCCTTGAGGCTGGCTCGATTGATCATTTGATCGGCAATCATCAGCACCTCAACGTTTGGCGAAGATGGGACCATCGACCCATCTTGAGCATTTGCCTGGGCCTTCTTCGGATTTACCCATCTTCGACGGACCCATCTTCGACAGGGGAATCCGGGAAGGGACAAAGAAACTCTCCTTGTTTTGCCTCACACCAAATTTCAAAACATCACAGATTCACCCTGCAAAATTCTTGTTCAAAATCATCCGCGCTCCTTGGCGCCTGTCAGCACCCCCCCTTGTTGATCCACTGAACCCAACGGCGGAGCCACTCAGAGTCCGCACGGTTTTCAAGCTTAGTCTGCCCTTGCAGAAATTCAGCAGATCTTCCAGGGACGGCCCCAAAAGGTCCTGGAGCGCGGTGTCGAAGTGTCAAAAAAAACAGCTCAATGTCTGGGTTTTATTCAAATCTACAGTAATTATAGTAGTGAGTAGGCATGATGCTAGGTTCGTTGCTTCAATTTCACCACATCATATATCATCCACCATATCCATTTCATGTTCCATCATTTTTCACCATCATATTTTCCATTCATCACCCAT
>Ga0126342_10005750_pt1 | contig 21781 bp, 20 predicted proteins | sample Cyp1metagenome_FD_92528 | JGI IMG/M metagenome (GOLD analysis project Ga0126342, IMG submission 92528) | Coral microbial communities from Lord Howe Island, Old Settlement Bay, Australia - Cyphastrea 1 metagenome | ecosystem: Host-associated > Invertebrates > Cnidaria > Coral ... | reverse complement strand
TTGACTTGCAAATGTGCTTCGCGCCACAACGGCGTGCACTTTTTCGACATCTCACATGCAACATGTTAGGACTGGTTTTCATGATGATATTTTATGATGGGAATTTTGATCAGACCTAAGGATGCCGAGATAAGACTTACCGTAGTCCCAAGGATTTTATCCATCAATTAATGTAATGTAATGATGATGATGAGATCAAGAATACCGAGAAAAGACTTACCGTAGTCCCAAGGATTTTATCATCGTAAAAAATTGGTGTTCCGGGGAGGTTCAACAGCATGTGAAAGATTCAACAGGATGTGCGTGTGTTGGCCTGCATTTCAGGCGCCTATGATTTCAGCCACTTGAAACATGTAAGTTGTAAGATGCCAGGTAACCTCACTCCCCTAGTTTTCAGCCACGGGAACATACAAGTACTTTTCCTACTTTGGCTATATTTTTGGGCTTGGGGTCATGTTTCCAGCCCATGGCTTTCAGTCTTGGTACCTACCCTTTCAGCCAGCATATTGGCTGGAATGGGGGCTGTAGACCCTAAGAGTTCCATCCATCGGGGATATTGTGGCAAATGGTATGCCAAACCAGTGCCTGTATTTTTTCCAAGTTGCCATATCCCGTCAAGCGATTCGAAAGGCAGTGCCAGCCTCATGGGAACGGTAGAGAGTTCTGCATGCAGAGAACACCACGGCCTATTGCTGAAAATCAGGGAGTACGCCTTCTATCAATCATCATTTTTTTTGAAAGGAGGAACAACATCATTGGCGGTCCCCTTCCAATTCTTGTGGTGATATCTACAGATTTCTGGAACCCGAAGAAAATCTGAAGTGCATCGGCGGCATTTCCAGTTCAAAGTGAAGCAAAATATAGCCACTCTAGACTTTTCCCAATCATTTCTCATCCATTTCCCGTCTCCCACATGCCAAGAACTGCAGGCACACACACATCTCGCAACGTGAATTGGGAGATTGGCTCCACCAGCACGAGGAGGCGCACCAGGGGACTCTGATGTTTCCATATATGGATGGATCAAACCTATTCTGCCATGTTTGGGTAGTTGAACATGTACGTATATACAGTATACATAGAAATGATTAGAAATGATGATCCCAGCATATCCCAGCTACTTTTGGTGGGACAACCCAAGGGGTTCCAGGAAGGTGCACCCAGATCGCCATATGACGAGGCAAACGTGCAGGACTTTCTGCCCCACAGCTGGTGCTGGCGGCACAAGACAGTCCTTGTGGCCTGCGTTTGTCTGGCAGCACTTGCCAGTTCTGGCTTCATGATCTACGACGCTTGGCATAGATAGGTGGCGATGCTATCAGAATCATGTATTTAAAATACATGCAAAAAAGGTAGACAGATGGGTGGACAGATAGATGGATAGATAGATACATAACCCATGTTTGCAGATACACATGCTCACAATGTGCAGATCGATTCTAGACTCTAGACTGATAAAAGATTGATAAAAGTATGCCTAGACATTTTATAAATAGATTTAAATAGTATAATTAGATATAGTAGGTCGATGTGGGCCGTATATACTCTGCATGTATAAAACACGTATGCCCACACACTTTGATCCGTTTTTTTTGGCGCCCAATGTTGACCAACTGTTGACCGATCCCAGGTTGATTTGGCCGAGCCCGCGTCAAGCGGTTTGCTGGAGGCGCGAGAAACTGGTGATTTATCGTCATTTCATTGGGGAAATGTGGTTTCCATGGGTTCTTAATGTTAGGGAAATCGATGGATATATAGTGTTGAAATGGTGTCTTAATGGCAAAGCATGGTTAACCCAGAAAATTCCGATTCCCATTTTCAGACACATACCCATAACGGAACAGGAGGTTCTACCCATTGGCAAGACGCCTGCACACATGGGTGTATATGGGGTATGTGGGTTTGTCTGAAAATGAGTACCCAAAGCCTGCCATTTTAATAAGGAAAATATGGGCACATGATGAAACCAATGGATTTTATTTTCAAACAACCCCATGTGCACAGTCACATTTGTATGTCCCGTGCGGGTACCTCAGGACAGTGCTCCTCCGGCACCAAGCAGTTCAGTACCCTGGCTGCCTGCATCTCCAACGAAGAATGTTTGAGTTTCTTTACCATACCCACCGGAGTTTTCTTCATACCCAATCATACCAAAAGGGTTGGTGTTCCTGGTAACGAGAAAGTCTGACGCGCTGACCGGCTTCGCGGTCAGAACCGGAGGATTCAAGACGTGATGCCACAGGCAAGATCTCCACCCCATGGCTTGTGGAGGAGAGGCCCCAACCAGAATGATTTCCATCCACCACGACTTCGGTTTCCACAATTTTGCGATACGCATTACCAACCTTAGGTGGGCCATTGAGTCATTGTTGTTGAAGAGACCTAATAAATCCTAATGATTTTGGTGGTTTCATTGAGGTTCTTTTCGGTGTGTCATCCAGATCTTGTATCTTCAGTATATGTGGGTTCGCCCTGAAATCCTAAACTGGTGTTCCTTGAGCCCCCCCAATGACTTGATTAGTTGACAGAGGTGACATAAGTGACATAAGTATCCCCAGTTGCCAGCCATTGAGGCACCTGTCTTCAAATATATGGGTTGTTTCACTGCTGACATGCCGCTGGCAGCTGCGGGGCCTGTGGATTTCTATGACAACAGCTGTATGAGGAGCGCACGGGTGGCGAGGCAAAGATGATGATCCAGTGGAGGGAAGACCCTATTTAGTTCCCCTTTGATATACACATGATGCTGTGCTTGAACAAAATATAGGTCCCGGAGTGATCCAAAGAAGTTTTAGTTCAGTTCAGATATATACATGTGTTTGGTTGTTTTCTGCTTCTTTCAGCCAAGAGGATCTCTGAAAGAACCACGGGATCATCTTCCGCTTACAGGACGGGCAGTAGTTGTGGAGGTTTGCCCTTCTATCGTTTGAAGACGAGTGATGGAAGGAGCTGCGCAGAATTCTGCCCCTGGCTGCAATGGGTCTGAAGTGTTGGGTCAATCATCAACAGTGGTGACGAATGCGCCTAGAGATAGCAATCCATGGCTGGCACTGTGGTGGGTAGTCCGGAATGAAGGGAGTAAACTGAGTACAGGATACTAACAACAGATGTGATCAATAAGAGGACCACGGCAGAAGCACCTCTAACTTTGGTGTTCACTTGTGACATCAGATCCTTCTGACATTAAGTTCGCGGAACGAGGGCGGGGAACGCGGGTCCAGCTTTTCTGGTTGCTGACCGCCTGGTGAGACTGGGGATGAACTTCCCCTTTGTAACAGATTATAAGTCCAAGTTGGCTAGTTGAATTCTATGAAAACAAGCCAGTACAACATACATCATACTATACCTCCAAATGGATGGGTTTGTCTAATTTCTACCAAAATAGCCATCATACAATCACGCTTAGCCAATAAATAGATGGATCTTGACCCTGTCCCCATCCACTCTTCGCTCAGGTCTCAGCAAGGGCCTAGACCTTTCTGGCATTTTGGATGGCTCAGAATGCCGCTGCGGGGCTTCGGCCAGCCATGCGAACCTCGGTGGAGCCCAATGCTGGGAGTAAAGTGGGCATCCAAAGTAAGTCGGGTGTCATCTATGGTGGGTTTCTGGTCAAGATCTTTGCTGTTTGACTTATTTTGACTTATGAGCTACCGGATTTGTTGGGTGAAAATGGTGGATCTTTGATGATGTTTGGGTGTATTCTGCTATTTTGGGATTATTTGGATTTGTTCAAAAATTAGGTATGCCTACAAAAGTAAATGGATCTTAATTGCCTCCACATCAGTGGATCAGCCCGAGTCCCTTTTTTTTGATCATATTCTTAATGGAATGGTCACTTGGAGCTTTGCCCCCATTTTCCAAACAACCTTATTTTGTATGATCAAGAAAAGTCGCAAGAAGTAGATCACAATCAACATATGAAAGACCGTTCTACCTTTATGATCTTCAAGGCGCCCCGCACTGTGATTGACCCAATGCATCCCAATGCCATAAACCATCCCCCAGGACTGACCATCAATGGGGATTGAAACCATCCCCAAGTGGTAGGTTTTCCGATTGGCTTCACCGGACAGCCGCCTTTTCAAGTTTTGTTCTATGACCCTGGTGTCAACATGGTGGGGAGCTTCATATGAACCCAGGATACTGCGTAAACCAACTAGCTTTTGAGTTTATAGGTGCTACCAATCTTGATGATCATCTGGGGCTTCCCCACCCAGGATTTGGAAAGCGACGCTGGCCAGACCGGACTTGCACCTTGAGCCAGAAAATTCCTCTGATGGGGTGAGAACTACTTGGTATTTGACATATATTTAAAGCAAAGATGTTGATTTAAACAGCAAAGAATGGTATTGAACCGTTCAATATGTCAATGATGTGGAGTATCATTGGCATATAATTCGTATATGAGGGGAATCTCATACTTGGAGGTGCAGTTGTGGTTATTAATATTTATCAATAGTTATAACCATGGTGAACCAAACCCCAATAAGTTGGGATGTAACGATTGTAACCCCGAACTAACTATGGTGAAATCTATCCACTTAGTTCACTGGAACTTCAAAGTAGGGGGTTAGCAACCCAACTGGCTTACTGGGAATCATGAGGTAACTCATAATAGGAATATTTGGAAGATTGTAACGAACTGATTGGTTTTTTTCATGGCTCAATTGAAGTGGTCATGAACTTCCCCCCAGAATCTTGCAGAGATTTTGGGTCACTGGCTGTACTGTTCTTCAACCCTTTCCGGCTGCGGGTGCTGCCTTCAACATGGAAAGCCCTCCCGTTATGTCATGAATATCGCCATTTTGTTTCTGAAATAATACTTGGATGATCACATGAACACATGTGTGCGTATGGGTTTATCTGAAAAATTAGGGGAAATCCTAAAATTTGATGCTTGATACAATCATGTTCTCCATTTTGGATTGCTATCACTCCTCCCCATTTTCAGATCGTCAGGCAGTGGCTTCTTGGAGACAAGTTGTTTGACAGGGCGTTGGGTGCAGGGTGAAAATCGAGCGTTTTGATGCATTTATTGTTGAAATGAAGGATACGGGGTGCTGTCTCGCAGTTATAAATTGGTCAATACCCCCCTGTTAAGTATAGATATGATATATCTACCATAAACATCCATAAACCCCATTGGATGTCGGATCTCTGTGTTTTATAAGCCAATTTTCTCCATTCATCTCACTAGTGACATTCCAGTAATTGTGGCCATCGGTGGAGATGGTGAACCCGATGGATATTCCCATCAAATGGTTGCGTTATGCAAAATCCAGACGTTTGCTGGTCAAAAATGTTCCAGAATACCCATGGGTATCCATGGATATTCATAGGTTCATGTTGGAATCCATACTTTTGATGGTAGAGTCTTGGCAAAATGCATGAAAACATGGCATGAAAAGATGGCAAGACAAGATGCGTCTTGTCAATCCCAACGGTTGTTGGTGAAATCCGTGTCTTCATTTTCCATTATGCTTAATAGTATTATTCTTAATAGTCAATAGTGTCAATAGTTCTCAATGTGACTATTAACTCAATAATACCCATCATCTATCCTAATGATTATCATTCACATCTATGGTATTTTTTTTATTAATTATGGATCATTCACCATAGATTTACCCTCTGGTTATTTAACATAGCCATGGAAAATCACCATTTTTAGTAGCTAAACCATCTATTTCGATTAGGGCCATCTATACCATGGCTATGTTAGTCATAACCAGAGGGTATCTATGGATGGATGAATTGACGAGCGCGGCTCAGGCGTGCCACGAAGGTGGTCAGCTGGAGCCCCAGCTGCCGCATCGATGCCATGCGACTCAGCGGGCCCAGTACGGCCCCTTCGCGAAACGGGACGATCCTAGGTGGTAAATGAAAAGAAAGTAGAATGGTTATTACCATTACCATAGTTGATAAATATGGTTACCAATATTTATCAACCATTACAACTAATATGGTAATAATATGGTTATGGTAAATCATGGTAAATCTATGATCATGGTAAATCATTGGTAAATCTTTATCATGGTAAGATAATGGTAATAATCCTAGTCGATTACCAATAATATGGTTATTACCATTATCTTACCATGATAAAGATTTACATAGATTTACCAATGATTTACCATGATTACCAACTCTAATCTAAATAATCATGGTAAATCTATTATCTAAATAATCATGGGATGATCATTGGATGATTATAGATGTAGAATCATTTGTCAACTAGACATCTATCAAACATCTATCAGACTATCCAGCTGGACATCTATAGATGTCTAGTTGGTCAGTGAATGTATATGGTGGTGTACATGATGGTGAGATTTTTGTTGAATCCCATATTGAAAAAGATATATGGTTGGCGATTTGGAGGGCAATGGTCATGCGGTCTCTTGATTACCAGGGGGGTGCATGCGCACTACCTCCAACATGGTTCTTATAGCGGGGAAGGCATTGTGGTGATAGTATCGTCATATTTTGCTGATGATATTTGAGCGGTATGTCTGTAATATGTTGGTGAAATATGTATTCAGAATCTTTTGTGTTGGTAATCTCATTCTAGCAACCTAGTATTTGATCAAGTTTGTTGCTCATTCCCAAGATAATTCTTTCCCCGCTTGTATCAAATACACGCGTCCTTTTTTTAACTCATTGGGCATCCGTTTGTCAAGTAGTTAAGAAATTCAATATGAGGAACCCCACTGACGGATTGAATGAGCATACACCATCCCAAGTGCAATGCTTGTGGCTAGCGCTAGTTTTTGAGCTTTTCACGGTGAGAGTTGGGAGATGAGTGAAGTGAAGAAGTGGATTCCTACGAGTTTTGATGTTCGCAGTTTGGGGATGTCCTGGAGACTTTCAATTTGTAGAATCCTATTGCCAAGCAAAACTTAACAGGCTGAAGCAGCTCCTGCAGCTCACACACAGTGTGGGCACGATTTCATGGGATGATTCTTGGCACAATCCCTGGGTACCAAGGACATCTTTGAAGCTCTTCGTTCCAACGACCTGCAGGAAGAGGATTTGCGGTACATCTCTGGCATTGTGAGGCAGGAAATGGCAGGAACCAAACTGCTGTTGGCCTAGCTGATGGTGGAGGATTTGTTTAGGGTTAGTCATCCCAACTATCTTTGGCAAACAGAAATCCCCTCAAGGGTTTTGATGGCAAAATAATCCATAAATGGTGGATGTGACATTGCCATGTTTGATTAGCAGGGGGTACCCCTGGTTCAAGACGTAATGCCATTTCACGCATCAACGTTGGAAAATCAGAAGGGCTGCCGCACTCAAGGGAGCCACCTCAGTATTGCGAGCCTCGACGTCATCTGTATCAGCATCAGCATCACCATCATCACCACAACCACCACCGCCACCACCACCACCACGATATCAGCATCGTCATCATCCCACCACCACCACCACCGCCGCCACCACCACCACCATATCAGGAAAATCATCATCATCATCATCATGATCCTCCTCCTCCTCCTCCTCATCGTTATCATTATCGTCAATGATCATCATCACTGGTACAGCTCAGAATTGCTGCCCTTCTGCCGTGCACAATCGTCCCCTGGAAGAAACTTGGGTTCAGTGGTGCATTTGTTTACTTTGTGTTTGTTTGTTGGGTTGTCTTTTCCCAGTAGGATGGTTGTACTGGTGAAGCAGACGTTGCATCCCCAGTATTGCCGGTTGCATCACCATCTTTCTTAGCTGTCTTGGTAAATCCACAGTGGAATTTGGTAGAAATCCAACTCCCCTCATCGTTCACCGCGGGAGGGGCTTGCTAATCGAGCCGCCAAAGCCCGTCCCAGGTGGGGGGTGAAACGGTGAAGCCGCATAGGCTGTTTGCGCTCATGGCACAAGCACCTGGTTGACTCGCTTGTTTCACCTGGATGTATCTCACTTGAACAACAAATGTGGTTTTGTTCCACACATTTTTAATGTTTCTAGCACGAAGCTTCAAACCACACTAGACGACAGAGGCACACAGATTTATGCAGCTTGTTCCGTGGAGATTTTCTTCAAGTGTTGGTGTGGTTGGGGTAATCTTTTACATTTTATCAATGAACAAGCAAATGAAGTGAAATCACATGAAAGGAGATGCAATGACGGTATGAATACAGGGATGGAAGTAGAATGGAAACTGTTGAAGAGTTACTTTAATCAAATTAGAGATTAAAGGAGGGTGACAACGGTGACGACAAGAATCCAGCAACAAAAATAGTTTTATCATGTTTTATCAGCCAAAAACTCAACTGCACCAGTGGATTTATGGCAATCAAACATGGAAATAGAGACCCCCCCCCCTCATTCACATATCTGTTTCTCCAAAATAAATACACAGTTCTGTGGGATTTTCCAGCCACAGGTCAACCAATTGGCTCGATGAAGGAGAAGGCGGGGGCACCCACGAACTTAAACACATAGCATGTGCTGCTTAATATATCCAAAAGAGACATGACTAGAGCATGTTTAGATTCCCGTCCAAGTAACCCAAATTTTGTGTTATGAACCTACTTGATGATATTGCAATATATTGCAGTTGTTGGTTGCATGCCCGCTGTCTGTGTATTTTCTCTGAGTTATTCATGTTGACCCCACAAGTTTTCATTTGCAATAAAAGTTCAGGTTCCACCGTTTAAACCTTCATCACTTTCCTGATGGGTGAACCTCAAGAATTCTCCTGATGGACAAACACATGGTTTGACCGGTTGACAACTTCCACTGCTCGACGTCAGGTGATCCCCTTCTTCTTTGTGGAGCCAGTTGCGCAGGAGACCAAGGACGCTTTCCGAGAGGCCTTGGATGAAGTCGCAAGGAGATGGGCATGGCGCCAGCTGGTAAAGTGATGGTAGTCTCATGTAGGATGGGGATGGATGAAGTTACCTATGGAATACCATAGAGTGGGGATGAACATCCATGAATCCCCTGGGATCAAGCTTTGAATATTATTTTTGGATTCTTTGGACTCCTTTTGAAAGCTGTTTGATGCTTGATTGTTTGTGGAAGTTCTGGAGGTTTGGATGTGCTTAATCTCCTTTTTGCACAAAGCTTTGCATTCCTCACTCCAGCTGCTTAATCATTTCCCCGGGATTGTGATTGTTTTCAGTCTGAAACACACCAGGGTTCAGAAGCCATAGAAAGAGAGCCGTGTTTCAAGTATTTTGTGGAAGTTCTGCCAGAATGCCTTGGAAAGAACATGGCATTTCTCTGAATGTTTCAGCAACGGTGTGTAAAGAGCCGTCCTTTTATCAGGTGTTTTTAACGGTTCTTTTAACCTTGGAACACATTTGATTCCCGCCCCCACGGAAATAGAGATGTTCTGTGCGTTTTGTGCCGAATGAATGAATAGGTTCAATGTACAATGCAGTTGATGGCCAGTAGTTGGCTTGCAATACCTGTATATATATACCTATATGCTATACCAATTTACTTTCCATACAATAGGTACACACTTTTTCCGAACTCGGGATCATAAGCACAATGATCATCCAATATTTCTGGGTCCCGGACTGAAACTACTAATGGCGTCGTCAGGAGCACCTGCATTAGCTTCCATGAGACAAACGGCCCCTTGGCGTCAAATTTTCAGGTCCAACACGTTTGGTATTTTGTTTGGTCATGGTTGTTTTGTTCCGTGCATGAAACTTGGGCAAGTTTGAGATGTTTGAGCCCAGCCACATGGTGAGGATCTTACGGCCCTAACGCACGGCACTCCCCAAGGAACTGAGAGCAAACTCCGGGTCCATGGCATTGGCCATCTATGTGAAGCTTCCCAAGTGGGTTGGTCTCAAGGCAAGGGCTGGTGCTGGATTCAAGTCCAACCATCATTAAAGCACCTTGAACCAAAATATCTAATATCTAAGATACAAAAACATCAGCATTCTGAAGCCGTTTCTGAGTTCGTTGGTCTTTGGCTCAACGAAACCAGTGGCACTTCACTTACGCCAGAGCCAGGAGTCGATCTGCACTTGGGCTGGTGTTGCACTTCCTTCCACTTGGGTGCCATTCTTCATGAGCTGGGGTCGCCAGGCTGTAACTTCTCTGGGGTGATCCCCCAGTGGTTTCCATCCTTTTTTGCAAGAGAAATCTGAGCTTTCTGTGGCCTCAGCTTGATCGAATAGACTTGGTGTCGACTGTTCCAGGCTATGTGTTGCAATTTTCTGGCTTCCTTGTAGATATGGCTCCGCCATGGATAGTGAATTCACCCTAGCTTTCGCCCAGTTGGTACGATGATGAACCGCTAACCCCATAGGGATGGACCCGAGGCACGCCTTGGGTTTGATCAACGAAGAGCAGCGCAGTGACCCTTGAATCTTTGGGGGCAGCTTTCATCCAGCGTATGTTACCCCCTAATAGGATCAAACATGCTGGAAAATCATCCATTTATAGATGATGTTGCCATGAAAACCGCATTTATATATACATATATATATAGGAGGTTCATGGATTTTCCATTGCCATGTTCGATTACCAGAGGAGACTGATTTGCTAGCAGCTATTTTGAACAGTGTGGTTGCATGTTGAATTGGCATGAGTATCTCTTTAGCATTGCGCCCCCCAAGTCCGCTGCTTGATTTCCTACCCCATATTTTTTTAGCGGAAAACATCTTTAGTCTTGTCTCATGTCAGTTGCACTGGCACTTTGTCCTGCTTAATTTCCCTTCTTGTCATTGGTAATCCAATCCAAGTCTATATCACCATTTCCTTTTAACCTGGTTAGTTGAATCCCCATGTTGGGTGCTGCATCCCAATAAACACATCAGAAAGCCTCGCTGTTTCGAGATATAGGACATCGCAACCCAGGACCGCAGCACTTTTGTGGAGGAGCCATCGTCACCCATCAGCGGCGACGGGCCGCTTTTCTACGACTTCAGCGCCTTGCAAGCAAAGTGGCAAACTCTGGGAGGAAGTAGATGTTTTTCCAATGATGTTTTTATGTCCCCCTTGGAATTTCCTCTACATTATGGTTGGGGTTAACCCAAATTAAGGGTGTTTTTTGCGCATTTTCCGCATTTCACGCATTTATAATCAGATATACTTCTACGTACTGTTTTTCTTTTCAGATATCGATATACTGATCTATCTGGATTCGCTTCCTGATTGGTGGCTTCCATGGCCTCAAATGTTGGACGCAGAATGAAGCTAAGATGTGGTCCTAGCAGTAACGGTTGCATAGTTTTGTTTCATTGTTTGAACATAGAAATAACATGAAATAACAATAATGATAGTAATTGTGGCAAAAACAATGCCAATGATATTCATAATACCAAACATATTAATCATCATCATCGATCATGACAATGATCCAACAGCATCCAACAGCAGGTTTTTCACCTTCACTGCCGAGGTTCTGTGATGCACGGACCAGCCACATCTCTGCCGGTCAGCAACAAAGTGGGCGTCCATGACCCCCAGATAGGACACATGGGATACCGTGGGCATCCCTGGGCCGGGCGGGTTGATCACTGTGAAGATCTGTGAAGCTTATCCAATTGTTCAGTCAGATCCCTGTGAGAAGTACCATTTTTTTGGGCTTTCATGTGCCTAGCCACTCCCTTTATATTGGATTGTCGCCATTTTTTCCACTTAGGATTGCATTATGTGGTATACCCCATGTTTGGACAAATTGTTTTAAAACAAAACATCATACCTCCTTGCTCTCGCCGTTAGGACAGCGCAGAGGTCTTTCGGCACTGGACGTGCTGAAACTTCAGGATGCACAGCCAGGGCGGGAATGAACCCACCGAAAATGGGAGAGAGAGAGAGAGATACCCCATCGACAATGCATTCTCACTCGTTTTAGGTGGGAATGACCTCCCAAAAAAGGGGACCCGAGGTGCACTTTTTTCTTTTGTTAGTGAACAGGCCCACCAGGAATTCGGATAGGACAATCAAGGATGGGGATGAAGCCAGTATATTAACTTGTGAAGAACAGCAGTTCACAATGCTCTTAGGAAATGAACAGCACAATAGGGGATGGGGACAGCAGTTGCGTTGGCTCTTCATTCTCCTACGCAATGAATCTCGCGAAAATGGGGAATAAGACCAGCAAGCATGTTGAAACCGAAGCATGATTCCCAATCGTGGCATGTCAAACTGGGACATGTCACCGGAGGAAGTCCTGTTGCTGCCACCTTTGCGCCAAAGGGTGCATGTTTGACCAGGAGATTTACGGTTGTGGAGCACCGCCCTATGACATCAAGGACGGGAGCGATCAGCCACAGCTGCCATTCCCCCCAAAAAAAAGGCTGATGATTGATGATCTCAACTGAGTTATGTTTTTGGAATGGGGAAATAGGTTTCTCAACTGCGAAGCAGTCAAGATCACGACAAGGAAGCCCAAATAATCTTGTGGCAAACTCCAATTTGTGTCAAACAACCTAATGACTCATGAAAATCTATGGTAAGTAGACTTGAGTCATGAAATATCATGAAATGTTGTAACCGTCTCAGTTTCTCCAATGCCAAATTCGGACATTCCCATGGTGGACGCACCTAGCAGGTGGGCATTTGTCAGCAACTGATGCGACACTGCAAGAGTGGGCCCTTGGCGACTTGGCAGCCCCTTTTGTTACCATTGCCCCAAAAATGTCCTGGTGATTTTGGATATTGCATGATAGTTCCCCCCCAAAAAATACAAACATTGCTTGATATTTTTCTGGAAGTTGAAAGAGTTGGAGACTATATTAACCTGCATTTCGTGGTTAAAAAGCAATGGTGTTTACGGTTGAAAAAAGTGTTCAGAAATATAGATAGATGGAAATGTTTGTGACAGAAACAATCAAAGATTGTGGATGTTGTGCAAGTAAGCTGTGTGTTTGCAATGGTGTTCACTCGTAAATGTTTCCTTCAACCAATCCATTCACGGCTTGCCGAATCTTTCGCACCAAGGAACCGTGGATGTCGGAGAATTGTGGAGAGACATGTCACTTGGTGGCGACGTCGTCCCATGGCTGTAATATGACTGGTGTTAGTTTAGATGCCGGAAAGATATTGGCGCAGAATAGCTTATACATATATATATATATACATATATATATGTGTGTGTGTGTGGTAGGCAAACAGTGCATTGCCGGAAAATCCACCTTTCATAGACGATTTTCACACAATTGATGGGTGTTTTTTGAGCTAGCCATGTTTGATTACCAGAGGGTAGGGTAGATCTCCAGTCCCCGGTGGGGGCTACTTGAGGCGAACCCCCGGTCCAAAGATGGCTGGGATTTGGCTTTGCTTTCAGCACTCCAGGAGGTGTGAAAATGCTTGGCTGGTGTTGAAGATGTTGGGGACCCAACGTGTTGCTTTGCCAAACCATGTTTTTCCATGTCCATCCATACCTGGGATGATAGGCCAAGGCTCTAGAAAGAAATTAATTGCTTGCCAGTGGTGATTTTCATGAATTGGGAGCTAGAGAGAGCTTGAGTGAAAATCATTGGACAGATGGACCGGCTTACCTCATTCAACTGGTGACCACTCGAGTTCCATGTGGATGTGGAAGAATAGCCTTGCCTGAAATCCTGGCACTTCATGTCCAGACTTGACAATGTTTCAAGCTAGAATCACAGTTCAACCGTTCATTTAGGAGTAAAACATGTTACTCGTGTTTTTTATTGTAAAAATTGATCATCCCTATCTTTCGGGGGTTTGAAACCATGTAAAGCCATCCGATTTTGGGATGCCCTATTGCAACACATACCCACATCCAATTATCCATCTCTCAAAACGTGGTTTTTGGGCATGGGAGACGTTGACCGCAGGTTTCAATTTGAACAAACCCAAGGATCAAAAGATGCTAGGTGGGCGGGTAGTTCCAGTGGCAGGATTGTTTGGTGCTTTGTTTTCTTGTAATTCTTCATTGGCTGAACTCGAAGGACTTCACTGCGAAATCGCATGTTCGAGCACAATTATATCCAAAAAGCGCTTGTTCCGTTTGGGCCAAAAGTAGCCAAAAGTCATATTTCATAATTCAGCCAGACCAAAAAGCGGATCCGAGACCAAGCCAAGACCATGGTGCACAAAATTTGGATCAAGCGCTGGGGAGTTGTCAAATCGCATTGTGAAATGGTCGGAGAAGCGGGGATTACGGTATGTGGTATGTAAACTCGGTAAAGCCCATGCCTGATTTCAGTTCAAATCATCATTTTGGTTGAAAATCCAGCTGAAAGAATGGGCGTTGATTCTGGTTTGCATTCTTGGTTTGAACAAAGTTTCATGATGGTGGGATCACCACGACCCATTAATCCCATGCAACCTGACCATTGCACATACATATCCAGTTGCTAAATCATGTTGTTATAACTGCCTATCAGCCTGATTACAACCCAATGATAGTAAGAACCCCAATTATCTCGATTATCCCATAAAATATCCCTTTCTGATTTTTGTTGTTTCCTGAGGAGTATAGATTGTTGGTCATGTATCCGTTGCATTTACACATCCCGATCCTGTTGGTTAAATCAACTCATCACCATGTATATAACTTGACCATAGCACATATGGATGATTTGAATCATGGAGAACAGCCCATTCATAGATGATTTACCATTTAAGAATTATGGTTTTCCATTAGTTGTGTTAGAGGGAAGTTGAGTTACAAAGTAAACTTCCCAGTTATGGACAAATGTTCATGAACAGTTATGGACAAATGTTCATGAAGAGTCTTCACATCATCACGTCAACCACACAGGCAGCAACAGATAGCAACAGCGGTTGTGAAGTTGATGCAGCATGCAGTAGAAACAGTAGATCAGAGTAAGAGTCAGGGAGCAAGTGAAGGGATGGATTGTGCGCAAATCACTGTGTTTTTACATGTAAGGTGGCCCCAGGAATCACCAAGGGAGTCTGTCTTTCCGTAGTCGCAGGTCTGGGAATGAAAACGGTGTCGGAAAAGCGCACAAGACCCTAACGAGAGCTCGCTTTTATTCAAAAATGCTCAACAATGATGAATTTGCGCACGGGCCAGAATGGTGTCTTCACGGCTGCTTTCACTTCATGTCATGTCATTTCATTGTCATCCATTGTCATCCATTGTCATCCATTTCCATTCATCCATTCATCCATCCATCCATGCATCCGTCCGTCCGTCCGTCTATTCATTCATTCATTCATTCATGCATGTCGCGAAAAGAACTCGTGCGATGCAGTGTGCAGGCCACAGACTTTCCTAAAGGCCATTGATTTTTTACATTCACCCCCTCTTTTTCCGAAACTTCCGCACCGTTGCGGCCGGGCACTGCTGGTCAATTGGCAGAGGGTATAGATAATCAACTTAGTCTTGTAATCTTGTATAGAGGTGTCCTAAAATGGGGATAAGTCACCACACGTTTCAATACTAAGTCATGGGTTAATGACTTGGATGTTTTGGGGGCACCCCATGTCAGGCAATATATATTCACTATATGGATTCCCCATGATTCCCCATGATTCCCCTATGTTTGGTGGATTTTCCCTTGGAAAACCTCTATGACTTGGATGATTTGGGGTACCTCCAAGTGACTTCAGAAACCTCCAAAAATGACCATTGACCTTAAAACATGAGAGTTCCATCCAAATCCCATGTAAACCCATGGTACCTTTATGACTTAGGAAACCTCCTCAGATCGTAACCCAGCTATGCCCAGGTGATGGCTTTGCTGTCGGCATCAGTGAGGTGCTGGGCGTCTCCAACACCACGGTGCAGGCGGGCAAAAGATAGAGAAGTCAAGATCAGTTGTAGTTGATAGAACTTAACCAACTAGATTTTTTTCATGAACTTAAGATTAGTATAGATTAGTTAATAATTGGTTGGTTGCTTTAAAGTCTCCTTGAAAGTTGATTTAAGATTAGTTGATATTAGTTTTAAAGAAATGGTCTCGGAAAACCACCCCTTGGCCCGCCGTAGCAGTTGTGGCCAGGTCTCACCAGGCGAGGCGAAAGTGGAGGTGTGGCTGGGTAGCAGGTGGGTTGTCTCAGGTCACCAGCTGGGGAAAACTGATGACATTCCAAGGGTTTTAAAGGAGGTATCGGTACAATGTGGGGATAAACCCCAGTGATGTTTGATGGTTGAGAAAAAAAACATGAATACTATAGTTATAGGCTAGTTATAGGTACCATAAACCATAGTATGTTTTTTGACTGACCTACGACTTTGAAAGTGGCTTACCGCGAATGTGTCGCTCCAAAGTCGCAGGATCCGCTTTTGATCGAATTGATGGTGTGGGATGCTCTCTTGTTTGACGCCCAGTTCTTCTCCGGTTGTTGATGGTTGCTAATTAGAGGTGTTTTTTGTTAATAGGGACACCAATGATTTTGGAGCATTCCAATTTCAAGAAGCACCCTCTTGGGTTAATATTGTTCATGGGGACCTGGTTCCTGGGTGTTTTCAATGGAAACTATTTACAACGGTTGGTTTACCGGGGATGGCATGCTTGTTAGAGTTATAATCAAACCAACATCACTAGCTAGTTATTGGGAACTAGTAATGATGACCCCGAGTGAGTTTTATGTTTGTCATAGCTGCTTCACTGTTTAAAATCCAACATGGGACCCCGGAAGCCAATATCCTCAATCCATTTGACCACTTTTGACTCAAAAGCGACATCCCAAACTCTGCAGGTGGCCTGTGGCTGCCAGGGGATTAGGGGTCGTGCCTTGGCACTGTTGCCAGGGATTCTGGACTTTTCTCTGCCAACAATTTGGATTTTAATAGGGAACATGATGGCTAATCAGTTGGGTTTTTGGGAGGGCTCCCCTAGGTTTTCAGACAAACCCAAATCGTGAAGGAGATAACTTGTGGGAGAGATAGTATCTGGTGATTTACCATTGCCATGGATTCATGGATAATCACCATTTTTTGATCGGTAGATCATCGATTCAAGGGCCGTGGCTTTCATAGCTATGTCAACTGGCCGGAGGGATTGCCCCAGCTACCCTGTATATGATGGGACATGGCATATCCATTTTCAATGGCCCCCCGGTTGGGAACAGAATGATTGACATTCCAGTGGCTCACCACTACCAAACAAGGAGGTTGTAGGCTGCGTCACCATTTTCAAATCCCTGTTTTCATTGGTTGCACCAATTTTATTACAAGAAGAATCAAGAAGCATGATATGTTGGTAAGTCCACATTTTTCTTGGTCATATCCCTTTTTGTTGATTCGAATCCGATGTTTTGGTTCCACACTACCATCCCAGGGGCCTGTCGGAGCTGTTCCACACTGGAGGTGCCTCACGGCACTCGGATGGTATCTTTAAAAAACCATGGGATAGCCGGATGGTTATTCCCCCAAATATGGTAATAATAGGTGTTGACCCATGCCCAAATAAGAAATTCAGCTCTAAGATTAGTATGTCATAAGTGATTTCAATATTTTTTCAGTTCAATGATTGGTATGTTCACTGCTCCATTTTTTCCCGAAGCTACCGGTGTTTCGTGGTTGGGGATACCCTGCTGGTAGAGTTGAACTATCCACTGGCCTCGCTAGCCGAAGGTTTCCCGTTTTTGCCATTCTTGATGGGCACGTATCAAGTATATATGAGATCATAGTAATGATTTGCGTACATATATCTATATATATATGTGTGTGTGTGTATTTATAGTACACACACATATATATATATATATATATATTGTTTTACTGCATATTTGACTGGCTGTCCGTCTAGGAGTTGACTGGGAGCATGGGGCCGTGATCACAGAGAATGCTTACCGTCATTTTAGGTATTTGTCGAAAGCGTATTCAGCCCAGTGCCATTCAGCATATATGACAATCTTACACTAGCAAATAGTAGAATGCAACTATTGCAACAAATTGAGAACCCCTCTGTACACAGGTGCATCGTCATGACCCATCTTAACCCCATGTTTCATTAGCAAGGTGCAAAATATGTTGCCACATACATAGTACCTTATTCTTATCCATTGCACAAAAAAAACATTAACGTAGTGTAACTGCCAATACAGCCCCTTAACAACCCCACTAGCACCCCATTTCAGACTTCTTTTTTCAACGCTGGAATTATCACCTCTTCATTTCTGCCGATTACAACGCAAATGATACTACATTACAGCACCAGTTTTATGTACGTATACTTACATGTAAGTCTATTTTCAATTATATACATGGAACTTGTTTTTATCGCCCCAAATAATATCATCGTTTGTTGTATTTGTTTAGCTTATTCTATAATACATTCAACTTGTTCCCTAATATTCTATAATATGGTGGTTTCCTAAATTAAGGCTACCCCCAAATCTTCCATTTATAGATGGATTTTCCATTATAAACCATATATTTTGGGGTACCCCCGTACCCCCCATTTTAGCAAACCTCTATGACGCTTCCAGGCTTTGTTGCTTCGCAGCTCGCAGCAGACCTTGCAGCGCTGGCTACGCCAGGGCGGTTTCGCGCAGCTGGAAGTGTTGTCCTACAGGGTCAATGGAGAAGGCGTGGTTGGGCAAAAATGTTGGATATATCAATTGATATCTAAACATTAATTGGCATTTGAGGTTGAGAATTTTGACATATAAATATTATATATATATACACATATAAATATATGTGTGTGTGCGTGCGATTTTTTAGTAGAAGGAATCGAAATCCTATATTTGGGGGCGTAATTGTGATTGTCTTGCTGGGAACCAAGGTGGACAACTCGGAACAACCCCCATAAGTTCTCATATGGCCTCGTACCCATAACCTCAACTGCACCCACAAGTATGGATGGGTAAACTGATTGAATGGATAAGGATTTAACCATCAAAAATGGTGGGTTAACGCTTACCGTAAAGGCACTTAACTGTCAAAAGTGGGAGGATACCAACTGGGGATGTGTAGTTTAGTACTTGGTTTGTTTTCCAGAAGAAAGGGCGAGATGCACTAATCAGCTATGTTTATTGTTATGTTCTGCAGGGTATCTAAGATTGACCATGTTTGGGTGGATGAAATCAAGCATTTCATAGGAATATATGAGATGAATGGATATGGTGGAGCAACTTTGATTGCAGAAATTATGATCAGCAAGAATATTTGCTTCAAAAATGAGAGTATATAATGCATCCAATTCACAGCCGTTGCAGAAGGTTTTAGACCATGGGTTCTGGTGATTGTCAGAGGCCCATTGGATGGGGGAAATGCTTCTGGTTAGCAGTGAAAGATGACGCAAAAGGATGGAACAGGCTGAAAAAATGATGGGAAGATATGGGGAGATTTAAAGATTTAATCCTTTGCCATTTTCTGGGTGTCCGGACACGGCCAAACGATCCATGCCAGGTTTGATATGGCTGCTACAGGATAGCAGGGTGCAAATCAGTGACTTTGGATACAAACATGGTGAGATTGGGTGGGTGATGGGCGCCACGTTTTTTTTGGCGCTGATATTTTACGGGAAAATGATTCAATGGATAATTTGGGAGAGGGATCCTGGTTTCTAGGTTCCACCTAAAGTATATTATAATTACATCTACGTCAAAGCCTTGGAAGTTTAAACCATCAAGAAACTACATATGATATGGGTGGCGGAAAAATATTTCAGCACAAGCCGCTGTTCCCACTACCGTCGCCCAAAAAACGAGGCTTGTGTTTCGTGGGCACCTTGTCCACGACCTTGGCCATCGTTCAGGTCAAGGGCTTGGCTTTGGTTTTCACCATGACAGGCATCCCCCATGGAAGTTTCTGGCTACCAAGGCCGGCTGGTATCTGTGGTGGACACAAAAGGTGCACGTCGATGCTGAAGTGAGCGAAGGTGAATAGGTTGTCGGCATGTTTCAAGCCGTCCTTGCTGCGCAAGGAAGAGCAAGATTCGAAAAGGAAACTTAAATCAAGTAAAGAGATAAGTTTGATGGAGATGAGTAAGGTTGGTGGTTATTTGCCTGAAATGTTCATGTGCCATGGTCAAAAGTTGGATTGCAATTATATTCATATTGCGGGATGGTGAGCACCCCATGAAATCAACAATCTTTATTTGCGGATTCCCAAGGATGGATGACAATAAACCATTTTTATCCCATGTTGTTGATACCAAGGTGCCCGGCTTTCGCTCAGTCTCGAAAAAAAATAATGATCGTTGGGGATTCCAATGTTTTAATCCCCATGGCTACTGTCATTTTTGGATATAGCAAAAACTCCAATCTGCATAGATTTTGATGATTTGATATAGCAATAATCCCATGGCTTCTGTTTTTAAGTGATGTTCGATTCGATTTTGGACATTGCCCCAGTCGTGGTTATCTGACCTACTGGGTCCTGCACAGTTGGATTGGTTGGACAATTCTATGGAGGAAACCATGGGGATAACCCAAAAAAAGTTGTCGGGGATTCTGCTAGGTCTTCCCTTTGATCATTCCTGGGATACGGAAATTGGTAGAAACAAAATTGTAACTTTCACATATTTTAGGACCGGGCGATGAGAGCCGGTGGTTTGACTGTGCCGATTGGGCAGCGATTGGCAGAACCCCCAATGTGGGAGTTTGGTGAGGCCCCTAGCGTTGAATGCGTGGCAAACATGCATAAATTGCCAGCTGATTGCTGGATTGTGAGTCTGATGTCCCCGCCGCAAAACCACACAGATTTGACGCAGATTGTGCTTTGATAACCTGATTTTTGCAGTGTTTTTCAGATTATATATTCATTCAGTGAAAATCGGCAAGCTCGTGCCAAACTTTTCGACCGTCACACCAGGCCAACGAATCATCAACCACATTTTGTCTCAGTCTATCCTCATCAGTTCCCATAGTTTTAAGATGTTTGAAGCGTGGAAACTTTTCAAACCTCGGCTGAATCTACAAGGAAGCCCGGGAAGTTCCGCTAGTCTCCAGGCTGAACAGATCAGGTCCCCTCACAATCCGCATCCAGACATCGGGGGTATTGTTCAACCGTTGCCGTTCTCATTTTCGCTAAGCATTTTTTTTGGAGCACCTCAATTTCTACTATGGCTCTTGGAATCGTGACCATAGCCTCCATTGTCTGATATTTTTTTAAGTATTTGAAATCCATGGCCAATACACAAGAATAGCTTTGCAGCTTTGCCATCCTTCGTCTCCTGAAACTATCTGGCCCGGGAAAACTCTTCCAGTTTTGAAATCTCACCTTCCTACAGGTCACTGACGCTGCACATGGAGATTCTAGAGCTTGGTAGGAAATCTTTAACACATAACAGTCCGCCAATTTAGCAAACCACATTGAAACCGTGTGATGATTTGTTCAGTGTTGAAACGCCCCGTTAATTTGAAGCAGCAAAATCTTGCTGTATTTCTCCGGCACCTCCAACACAGAATCGCCTTTGACGGCCTCATCGAGGAGTCTCATTTTTAATCGTACGGGGATAGGTCAGAACAACATGCACAAGATGATGCTGCCGTGAAACTTACAGACGTAAGCCCTGCCGCCCGTAAATTCTCGCTACCAGGCAACGAGCAATCTAGGACAAACAACGGCATAACAGACGACAGACGGATGACGGAAGATTGCAGCTGGCGGAAGATGGATGGTGAGGACAATGATGGTGATGGCGATGATGATGATGATGATGATGATGAGGAATGAGGAATGATGAATAATGATGGAAATCGCAAGATAATGATATTGATATTCATAATATTATATAGTGAATAATAATTATTCTTAATAATTAAATTCATTTTTTAAATGTAGGGTATGAAAATTAGATATTCATGGATTATATATATATATTATTATTATTATTATTAAAATATAATTATAATTTATTTAAAAATATTATTAGATTTATATTGGTTTAATAAAATAAATTATTTTAATATTTAAATATAT
>Ga0126342_10005749_pt1:10000-20000 | contig 21782 bp, 23 predicted proteins | sample Cyp1metagenome_FD_92528 | JGI IMG/M metagenome (GOLD analysis project Ga0126342, IMG submission 92528) | Coral microbial communities from Lord Howe Island, Old Settlement Bay, Australia - Cyphastrea 1 metagenome | ecosystem: Host-associated > Invertebrates > Cnidaria > Coral ... | reverse complement strand
GCAGAAAGTCTCAGTTTTCTATAGTTTTCTCACATTTCTCACATGTAGTGAATTTGGAGCTGCGACCACAATCTTGCGCAGTTTCATGAACAGCTCACATTGCCACGATTAAAAACTTCAATATGTTCCAATCCTGTCTTTATTTCCGAACTTGGAGAGATACAAACATCGAACGTGCAAGAGATTGCAAGAGAGATTGCAAGAGAAAAAGGTTCATCAAGACAAATCCTGAGACTCAACTAGACTTGACTGTCAAGCCTGCTTTTGCAGTGGCTCCAAGTAATTCAAAGTAGCTACAAAGTTGAATGTTAGCCGTTCTCAACGATTCTCAACCTCATGTCGCTGCAACTTTACATGTTTGTTTCAGGAAACCAGTGTTTCCTGGGAGTGTCCAAATTCCAAAAGAGGCTGAGAATTGGGGAGCACAGTTGTTGAGTTGACCCATGTTGACACATGTTGACCCATGAAGTAGTTGGCTGAATTGTCACATGATTTGGCAAGCAAAATTGGTACAAGAATTGACTGATTTTTGACATGTAATTACTGAGTTTGTGTTGCATTTTGTATCATGTTGTTAAAATTCGCTTTGTTTTGGACTTTTCGATGAGTAGCATCCGAGATAGCACGCGGGAAGATTGCGGTTGCAGTGCCGTCGCTTAATTTGAACTTTCCTGCGAGGCTCCTATCTCTCGGGTAGTGGGTTGCCCAGAGACGTGTGATTCGGGGTGTGCACGGTGTGCACTTTGAAATTCAAGAGCTTCCCATGTTGAGACACCTCTTGCCGGCAAATGTGTTTTCATTGAGACATGTGTTTTCACATTGCAACTGAAGAACCGGCAACACATTTCCCTTTCATTCCTTGCTTCCTCTGCACTGGACTGATTTCATTCTTCATTCTTTGGCATTTTGATACAGATGTTTACAACATCGTTCGTCAGTGTCCACGTTCCTCTAAATATTATTCTTATCAATTGTATTTTAATGTCCTAAATAAATTAGATTGTTATGATGTGTTTTTAGTTCGATGTTTCTTGCGTCAGCCAGTGCACTTGGCCGCGCGCTTGGGGCTGTCTGAGGTTGAGCCGTGCCTTAGCTTAACAGAAGGATGAACGAACACGTGAAAGAAGTCGCAAGATAAAAACAAGATTTGAACTTGAACGTACAGAACGTAGGAATGACGTACGCATGACACATGAATGACAACTTTGAGTTTGGGAACCAGAATCTGAGCTGAAGTGACCTTGTCTGATTTAGAATGAGTACATTCATGAAAGCTGCATGATTTTCGATTTTGGTTTGTCGAGGTACCGCGCTACTGAACGAATTGTGCAGCAAAAAGTGAGGCTCAAAGCCGGAGAGCCGTGAAATGCTTTGAAACGTGTTGAAACGCTTGAAACAGGTCAAAACTCTCAACGGATGCTTCGGGGGATCAGAAGCATGTCACAGGCATGTCACAGGCATGTCGCATCATTTTGCCTTCTTGCTCGACCGCTAATGTTTGCAGTTTGAAAGTCTGTCAGGTATGGCAGAGGCTACGGCAAGCACCCCTTTCTTGTGCCCGGCTTAGCCATTGACGCAGAGAGACTCGGATGCCTCGGATGCCTCGGATGACCGATGCTCAAAGGGGGCTGCCAATGCTTCGAACGCGTCACTTGTTCTACTTCGTTCTATCAAGACTTCTATACCCACGTCTATTTCGATGTCATTTGAACGTCACGTGACAGCCACATCTATGTCAGTCTATGTCATTTGTTTTGGATGTGTTTCTTATATCTTATGCATTTTTTGTTTTTTTTTTGATTTGTGTCCCTTTGCGTTTTGTCTTTCGGCGATTTCGGAGATGGGCTGTGTCCTTTTTCGTTCTGCTTTTCCTCGGTTCAAAGGTCCGGACCTGGGGCGAGATCCGACGGCTGCTGAAGAGCAGACCTTCGAGGCAGATCCCGGGCCAGGCCAGCACTGTGCAGTTTTTTTCAAACAGAAAAATCAAACAAAATTCAATCATTCAAATCATTCAAATCATTCAATCTATCTCAAAGATATTCAAAGTACTCACAGTTTGTTCAAGCTTTTGATCCCTTTAGATCCCTTTATATACTTTGCACATTTTTACATATCTTTACACATCTTTATATTTGATATTTTCATATTTTTTCATTTTCAGAATCTGATTATATCTGATTTGGCTCCCTTGGACTCCTTTGGACTTCATTTTGGCCTTGGCAGGTGGCAAGACCGACAAAGAGGGAGGAATTGCTGCGACGAGAACTGATTGAGGGACGTGTTCCAGATGTGGAGGAGGGGATTGGCCAATTGGCCAAGATATGTCTGCGGTTTTGCTCTTGGAATCTCGATCATTTTGGTATTACTTTTCTCATTTTTCTCAGCTGTATTCTGATGCGCAGAGGCGAAATCATCTCTCCGCTGCTTTATACTCAACGCATATCAACGCATCAGAAAATGCCAGAGAATGAGCTGGTTATAGAAGGTAATTTGGAAGTTATTTTGGAAGGCATTCAAGTTGCCCACTGCAATACCTTTGATATACCCTTGGTTCCGGACATGTGCCGTTCTGATCTCACCAATGCAGTGGTGTCAGAGTCGTTTCATGTTCCGGTGACATGCATTAATAGCGCATTTGTTCAAAATTTGTTCATAATTTGTTCATACATTTTTTGCGCAGAGCTGTGGTTCCATGATGTTCCAGCTGCAATGCTGTCTCTGGTGTTCACAATCAAACTTTGGAATAGATCAGGAAAGGGCGGACGCAAGAAAGTCTCGTGCAAGGGTAAGCCGGGCAAGCCGGGTAAGCCGGGTAAGCCGGGTAAGCCGGGTAAGCTTAAAGCGGGATAGACAATTTGCATCAATTTTGCTGGGTTGCAGGAGCTGAACAGGATAGTGCAGGTGCGCCAAGAACAGTTAACTCCGGTGACACTTGTGCTTTCTTGATCTTTTTATGTTTTGTTTTCATTTGCTTTCTTGCATCTTGCAGTGTACAGGTACATAATATGTGTACGAAACCCGTTTGAACAAACAAAGGAGGTTGGCAAACTCCTAGCTGTGTTTACCGAGGGCAGCAGTGAAGTCCCCCTGACAAAGTCTTGACTGGTTTCTGAACTGACCAAATTTTGCAAACTTCACACTGCGCTATTGATTGGTGGGTCTGGTAGGCAAAGGTTATATCAATCCAAAACTGGTGCGAGCGCTCGTTTATTTGTCTATCTCACAGCATTTTCGTTCATTCTTTTGTCTTTTGCATTCTCATTTGCTTCAGGTATTTGCTCAACGAGCACGCCAAGAAGTCCGCTATCCACTGATGATTCAGCGAAAGGAATATGCCAAGCGTGCCAAGCGGAAGCCCCAGCGGTGCTTGACTCCTCAACAGTCCTCAACGTCAGAGTGAAGCCCTTTGCATATCTTTGCATCCTTTTGAATCCTTTTGGTCTTTCTTTCTGATCTTTCTGATCTTTCTGATCTTTCTGATCTTTCTGATCTTTCTGATCTTTCTGATCTTTCTGTTTCTGATTGTTCCTCCCTGTTGGTCTTAAGATTTCCAATTTGACTGAAATTGACCATTTCCGTGATAATTTCTTCGCAAATTGTTGAATGTTTTTTGCGACGTCGGTCTTTGTTGATTCGAAGAGGCGTTGAAGAGTTGAAGTGCTTTGAAGCTCGTTACCTTCTTACAACTTGAGCCACTAAAGATACCATTATTGATTGGTCACTATAGGGGGTTCTACAAGTATACAACTGGTTTATTAGGGATTATGACCCAGAAGAGGGATACCTATCAACCAACTAGTTTTGTGAGATATTGTGAGATGGGATAGGGGGTGTTTTCAATGGCTCATTTGTCCATCTGTCCCCGAGGGGCTGGGCCTGGGAGATGCTGCTCAACGATATGGTGCCAAGCAGACATACCTACAAGGCAGATGAGATGACTTTGAGGAATAAGTTGAATATATAAGTTGAATGAAGAAGCTTGATTTGGACACGCTTCACATCTTGTCCGATATGTACCGTATGCACCATGTTTCCAAACATTTAATCTGGATATTTTCAGGATCTATTTGCTCGATGTTGGGACACTGCTTAATGATCTCTCTCTCTCTCTCTCCCCCCTTGATTGGTAGTAATTGTGCTCAAAAGCATTTAAATTTAAATAGTCTTTGCTTTTCCCTAGTCCACTCCAACAGTCCTCACACACCTGCTTTTCAAATGAGGTTCATCTCCTTCATTGTCCTTCATTGTCCTTCATTGTCCTGCATTCCTTCACCTTCGGTGTCACTTCATGATCCTTAGTTAGCCTTAGTCGTCCTTCAGACTGGTGGTCTGATGTTTTCAATTCTTTCTGCCTCTCCGTCGAAGCGCTATCCATGCTGCACAGTGAATGCGCAGCTTTTCTTTTTCCTTTGATTCCAAGGGTACGTGGTGTTGCAACATCTAGAAACTGAGCCTATTTGGCCTCAACGATATATAGGATGAAATTTACCTGCAATGGTGGATCCAACAGAAAAATGAGGGTAACATACTTTTTCCTTGCGCAAAATGCCACAGTCGACTCGGGTTGTTCACACTGCACAGCTCTTCCATTTTTTTTCGCCTCTGCTTTGCTTGTGACGCAGAGAGCTCTCCTCTTGATGCCAAAAGGACAGCCCATTGGTGCTAATGTTGTGCAACGAGGTCAATATTTACTGGTGTAGTGACTGTAGTGTGTGGTTTGCTCAAATCTAAACCAGGACTACACCTCCTTGATACGCAAAAAGATATCCATAAGATCCTGTTGAAGTATGTTGAAGTATGTTGACATACTAAATCGCACATTCCCCATTGCTTCATTGCTTGAACTTTTTGAACTCTGACAGTTGTTGATCCTGGCCTTTGGCGCGACTGGACATCATAGTGCCGCGCGCTGGTGGATTGATTGGCAGAAGGAGGCCTATGGCAAGGCGGAGCAAACATCGACACTGTTTGCTTGGAACACCTTTAGAACATCGTAGAAGCAGAAAGTGACGCAGCCCTCGTCAAGATAGCAAAAGATAGCAAAAGCACACACGAGTCTCAAAGGTGTGACATCTATGACAGCATCTATGACAGCATCCATGACAGCCATGGCTCATTTTGGGAGCTGATGCTGCTGGGAGCTGTTGGGAGCTGCAAGGCCACTAGTCGCTTTGAGATGAACTGTCTCATAGAGGCTTTCGCGAAAGCAGGAAGACCTGCAGAGGTGGGTGCAAAAACTCTACAATTCACAGATGTTTTCCAATTTGAATTCGCACTGCAAAACATGGGATATTCATTTGACATTCATGGACATTCTATATATCACAGTGCAGAATCAACTTTCAACCCAGACAAGCACCTCAAAGTCCCATTCCACTTCAATCTGTTTTGACTGCCTTTGGAAGGGGCTATTGCGGCTACTGTCTAACTGCCGTGCGTGTTCTTTTTCGCCTATGCCTGAAGTGAGATGTCCTCCCCAATACTATTTCAAGTACCGAGTGACACACCAAAGCTGGTGGCAGATCCGCCAATATGCCGCATATGCCCAGTGCAACCATCCGAGTGGCAACATCTATTTGCGAGGATAGGATAGGATGGTTGAATTTACATCAGCAAAAGAGATACCTCTTGCAAAGCCGACAGGAACATGCACAGTCTGCAGAGTTATTTTTTTGTGGCAGGCAATTCGGCATTTGCGAGAGATGTCAAATCTTGGCCTCAAACCTGATGCAAGAAGCTTTGCAAGTGCCCTGGTGAAGTCAGAGTAGAGGATGTTGCAAGTTGCACAAGATTTGATGCAGGCTCTACAGACGTGAGAGTGACCAAGTTTCTTGCAGTAGCTGTTTCACACTGAATTTCACACTGTTTCACACATGCTTCACATTTACTCTGCCAAATTTCCCTTCACTTTGCCACGGTTTGCCACGGTTTGCCACGGTTTGCTGCGCCATGTTGGATCAAAGGTGTCATCAAAGCCTGGGAACACATTGGAAATCGGAGCCTCGCCAGACGGACACAGGGACGGGGTGACATAGGGGATACAGATTCGGCCTATTTGGAAACAGATTATATATAGAGCTTATACCTATATATATGTATATATAGAGCTTATATAAATATATCAGAATATATATTTATATTTTATGCTTTAAGTGCACATGCGGTGTTCAGCATTCACTCTGGCTCAGCTCTTTTTTCACGTGGCGGCAACGTGCACTGTGCTGCACACTAGGGTGGCATACGGCCCCTCAGCCGCACAACCCCCCCAGGCTTTGCCACCAAGCTTTGCCTTTTCATGCCGAACACAAAGACAAACTCAAGTATAGTGGATTCTCCTGTCCAGGTCTGCCATCTTTACTGAAAGCTGCTTCACCACATCCCCTCCATCGAAGAGATATCTTTGCACAGTGCTTGATGACCAACGGCCCATTCTTTTCACCAGTTCAATGTTTCCGAACACCTGGTACAGAGCGCTGGCTCCTCCAATTCTCAGTGAGTGGGACAAAAACCGTTCCGATGGCAAGCCCTCTGCCTTTGCTGCCTTCTGCAGCAAGAACTGCACCTCCGTCCTCCTCAGCATCGAGCCATTTCCCCACACGAACAACGGACGTTCCGCATCCATGCCCTGGAATCTGTCCGGGCATACAATACGGTAGTCCATGGCTTTGACCGGGCATAGGAAATCCCATCGCCTTGCACGATCCAAAGGCCTCCTGATCAGCCTTTGTCTTCCGAAACTGCACCGTGAGCTCGTCGGCGCACCCAAACTCTGCCGGCTCTCCGTCTTTTGTCAGCTTCACATCCACTCCACGAAGAACACCCTCCAGGTTGAGGCCGCTGTAATCACAAAACTCTGAAGCCCGCATCATGAAGAACCATGCAGTGAGCAACGCAGCCTGAACCATCATCGCATCAACCTTGACCTCGCCAAAGGTGCTCGGGGTGTTCAGGAACTGGTTCCCAATCTGCACCAGCATGCCAGGCGTCACTCCTAAGCGCCTTGGCTTCGGAGCGCCGACCCAATCTTCTCCAGAGGACCCCTGCGGCCATTGTCTTTGTGACACACTGCCGTTTTTCTTCACCAGGCTCATTGAGCCCCAGCACAGCTCCTCATCCATGGTCACGCCTCGATGTAGTCCCAAGTTCGCCAGGGTTGCCCATCCAGCTCAAAGCCGCCTTGCCCTGGTTCATGTTGAACCCAAAGGGTATCTCGGACAGCCATTCTGACATTCTCCCCCGCTTTTGGTCGCGATGTTTTTGGCAAGAGGCCGGCAGCTTCCGAAGCGTTGGATCCCGCGCCACACGAGCTGCTGCCCAGGCGTACAAGTCGTCCGAGGCCTCCTGCAATGCCGAAAGTGCCGGCAGCGTCAGGAAGCTCGATCTCCTCGTTGTTGTAAGGTCTACCTTGATGTTAACCGTTTCTTTCGGCCAGAGAAGGTCTCTCAAGCCCTCCTGCTTGGTGTAGTCCACCGCCTCAAACTCCTCCGGTACATCCCAGAACCGAACATTGGTTTGACGGCCTCCTGCCTTTCTGGTGCTCTGCTTCTCTTCTGCCGATCGGGCCTGATCGTTTTGCCTCTCTGTTGGGCCCTCTCCAGCTTTTCTCTTGGGTTTGGAGATCTTATCTGCCTTGATCTGCCTTGTCAGCCTGGACGCTCGATCGAAGCTGCTTGATCTTCTGGTCCAGAGTGTCCTTCGTCTCCTGCTTCATGCGTCGCGGACCACCGCGTTTGAGGGGTTGCATTTACATGGGTCCAACTGCTCGAATGTACCTTTCAAGCCCTCATGGGCCCTTTGGCAGTTCGCCACCAAGCATCCTTGATGGGTGAGGTAGGACCAGCAAAGCAGCGTCCCATTTTTGCCCACCAGTGCTCGATCCAGCAAGCTTTTGGGCCCAAAAGCGCCTCTGCTGTTTTTCCTACAGCTTCCGAATCTCCTCCTCCTCCGCCTGGTACAGGATCTCCTCCAGCTGGATGACTTCGATCTCAACGTCCCCCCATCCCAAGTGAGCCCCCATTACGTCCTCTCCTGACGCCTCTCGATCCTGGGCTCGAGCTCAGTCTTGAACCATGCCTCTGGTCCGGTCCTGGGAGCAGAGCGTAGAAGCGAAGCTCTTGCAGGCTCATGCTTTCCCGCTTACTAACCCTCTTCACCCCCCGATCAACTCCTTGATCTCTTCCATGAAGCGCCAATGCAATTCTTTCCATGCATCCGTCACCACCTGTAAGGGCAGCTTGTGCGGACATTCTTGATGCCACCTGCGCAATGTTCTCGAACATCTTTCCACTCCTTTCCATAAAGCAGCCTCCAGACCTCACTCTGCCGCTTCACCCGTGCCACCCAGTCTTCAAGTTTTGAAGGCGGCGCCGGTTTCTGCTCCACTCCTCCTTTTACTTGACGTTCGGTGGCGAAGGCGTCAAGCTCAGCATCTGTGTAGTGGATGAAGTTGGCCGCTCCAAGACAATGCTTTTCCATCGAGCCCCAATATGGACCGGCAAAACCCTTGACGGAACCTTGTGGGTGGCTGCTATGATTGGCTTTTGCTTTCACCAACGAATCGATCTCGGCGGTTTGGGACTGGATTGCTTGAGCTAGGACGGACATAGGATCGGTGGTTGAACCTGTCCCCGCCCCTGCCCGTCTGTCTCCTTTGCCAAAGATGGAAGGTGCTCCAATCACCAATGGAGTCCAACATGCCCAACCTCGCCAAACTCCGGTGAACCGAGGACTTGGGTGTCATCCCTGATGACTAGATGCCAATCTCTTCCTCCTAGGAGGCTCCTCTTCTCGCGCATCCTTCTCTTTGGGCATGCTGCCTCTGATCTCTCTGAGCTCATCCAACAGCAGCTGGTAGCCAGGATCACGACCTGCAGAAGGACCATCTCCAGGTTCTCCATCACGTTCGTGAAGTCCCTGATCGCCACTTCTCCCTCGACGGTCTCGGGATTGTGATCTGGAACGTTTACTCGGATTCTCTGGCTCGTGCTGCCAGCACACATGCATGCCTAAAGTTGAAGAACCACTATGGCTACACTTCAACAGGTAACGCTGTGTCACATACTTGGAAGCGTGTGCGGGACAACAATTTCCTACCATGCCAGGATGGAATTTATCCTTATACAAAAGTGTCACCTGCTCTTTGGCGGTTTAGGGCAGGGCCCTACGCTCAAGCTGATGTCACCTTCTTCGGTTGACCACCTCACATGGTGGGCGTTGCAGATCTGCTGCTCCGATTCCAACTCCGAACCAAAATCAGCGAGGCGTGACTTCACGGCTTGACCCCCGGCCTATGCCCACTTCCATAGGAAGCCCCCAGCTTCACGAGCTCCTTGAGCGGCCACCGCAAGCTCGAACTTCTCGGGTCCAGGCCATACATCTTGAAGTGTTGCCCATCCTCTGGACACGACTCCTTCCTGCGCAAATGAACTCTGTCACAGCCTCGAAGTTCCTCCAAGAGGCTGGTCGAGCCCCTCAAGGTATCGGGTTCAATGGAAGCGTGCAAACCACTTGATCAGATAGTGTGAGCTTCACTTCCCAGTCGGAAAACCGCAACTCCTTGTCCACGTTTCAGGACTACCCATTTATCCTGGGTCCCAGAAGCCTTGAAACGTCGTAGTTCAGCAGTCTCAGGGGTCTTTCCCGTTCCTGGACCGCAAAATTCTGCATCCACGGCTTCCGGTGTTCCTCCAAGAAACTTCTGCAGGTGATGCATGTCCGTCCAGCTATTCTGACAACTTTCCGAACCACCCATATCAAAGTCATAGCAATGGCGATGATCAAGGAAACATAAGGAAACGATTGGCCAACAAATTGCCCCAACATAGTGAGCCACAATGCACAAACCGAGCACGATGGCGATCTGAGCTAGCCGTTGGCACCCGTTTCTCACGTCACCCCAAGCGGCTCCAAATAAGCCCCATCCAGCCAGAGCTAAGATGCCATCACATAGAGACCACAAACCAATGTCCTAATTGGTAGGCATCCAACTTGTGGCGGTAGT
>Ga0126342_10005749_pt1:0-5000 | contig 21782 bp, 23 predicted proteins | sample Cyp1metagenome_FD_92528 | JGI IMG/M metagenome (GOLD analysis project Ga0126342, IMG submission 92528) | Coral microbial communities from Lord Howe Island, Old Settlement Bay, Australia - Cyphastrea 1 metagenome | ecosystem: Host-associated > Invertebrates > Cnidaria > Coral ... | reverse complement strand
CAAAGAAACAACATGAAACAACATGAAACAACTCTCACAACCATGTCATTCTTGTTTGAGTATCAAAGTTTTGCTCGGTGCAGAGATTCACGCATGTTTGCAGATGTTTGCACATGTTTGTGCACTGAACCTGTTTGTACACATGTGCATGTTTGTATGTACACATGTGCAAGTTCACGGTATGGGCACTTCTCTCCGGACAACTAAACACAGTGATGACTAACGTAACAGAGGTGGAAAACATTGGATCCTTGTCACCTTTCCCCTGTGTGTCTATGCACGTATCTCGTGCTACAGCCTATGTTCCAGTTACATGTTTTTGCAATGCATACGTTTGTACATACCTTGCAGGCGTACCGCCTGCGATTAGACGTTTTGCTGCGCGTTCGTGGCAATCGGCGATCCGTGGATCAAATCCACCGTGCTTTGGTCACTCAGCTGCGATGAATGACTTGTAATGTGAATTCACACAATGTGCTGAGTTTGTGAACGTGAAGGGTGTGAAGTTCCTGTCAAGCATTGCAAAAGAAAATCTGCAATAGTCCGAACAGATTGTTAAACATGTTTGAAGAAATTGTTGGAAAAGAGTGCTGATACTGGCGGGCATTCTCGAGGTAGATTTTGTGGCGAATTGGCCAAAGACTGGGCCAATTTTTTCACAAGATCTCTACGAAAGATGTTGCAACTTGGTTGAACAAGACGGCATGGTATCAACACAAGTTGTCAATACATTGTCACTAGTTAATATTAATAACATTATATTTGTGTAGCCATGTCAAAAAGTTATCATTATCATTTGCCGTTGCGACTTTGTTTTCGAGGCAGTGTCCTTGGGGAAGAACGAGTTGTAGGAATCTTCGCGGTGCATACTGAGAACGGTGCCCTGCCACGTCTTGCTGTAGACATCAGCACGTTTCCCAGAAATCAAAAAACATCCAAGAAAGAGACAGAGGCCAATTGGACACAATTTGATACAATGGAATAAATGAAAATGAACTAGTTTAAGAAGTACCAAAGAAACAAACAGCAGAAGGCTTCGGGATGAGTGCTACGTGTTGCTACGTGTTGCTACGTGTTGCAGGGCTTCAGGTTTTCAAATCACAGACAGCCTGGTCTCTGTCTCCGCGAGGTGGCGAAGGTTTGGTTCAGCAGGTGGGGTCCGGTGGGCTGCACCAAGAGAGCAGCGCCCCACCTTTCCAGAAAAGTCATTGATTTAGAAATTCAGAAATATGGAGCACTAATATGCAACATGTATAGGAGCAGCATGTTATTGTTTGGATGAATATCAAAACACCACAACGCATGGATGTGGATGGCGCGAGATTGTGAGGACACCCCACAAAAGGATGCCTACCAGCAGTGGCAATTGGTGACCTGGCAGAAATGCAGCAGATTTGTCACAAGGTCACCTTGATGAATTTTCTCCCAGGTCTTCGAGCCAAAAGTGACCTGCATAACATATCTTAAAATCTCATTCTATCATTTAGTTCCACAATTTGATTCTAATTTCGTAAATGAAAATATCATACACAGTTTTACAATGCTGGAATAGCTCCTGGTTGGTTCCATATTGCAGAAAAAAAAATTACACTGGCTCTGGAACACTATATCAAGAAACTCTGGGCCTCTTCAAATCCATTCAAATCCTTCTACAAAGGACTGTGGACGAACTTTCTTCATCTCCCCTGACTTGGAAACTCCAAATATTCCAAGGCCAACTTAAATGTTGCTATCAGCAGATCGCTCAAACATGGAGCGATTTCTGGCACATCGCTGCTGGTGGGGAGAGAGGCCGGGTCGGGGCTATTGAAATGACCCAAAATCCGAGTCTAGCTGCTTAGAGCTAGGTTCCATTGCTTGGCGTTCCTCCCAATACTTGAGGCGGACAGAGTTTCATCTAGATTGACCTTGGACATGTTTAAGAAAGGATGAGAAAAGTCTTGAAATTTGATGAATGTTGAGATTCGAAGCTAACGACCCGATATGACCATATGAATAGGTTGAGCAACAGCCGTCGACAGGATGACGATGACACCTTTGTGAAGAAAAGGGCCGCGCGTGGACCCATGGAGGCGAGATGTGGATGGCGAGATGTGATGTGTGAAAAGTGTGTAATTATGGAGTTTAACAATGTTTAGTAAACATTTGAATACGTTTAACATATCCAACAAGTTATGACCAGTTGCGACACGAGTTCTGTGAGCTTTCTGCGAAGGTTCCAGACATCGACCAGGGCTTCCGTGTCCTTAAGAGAAAAGCTGGAAAGCAGGGCTTGCCGGAGTGGATGGGACTCAGGAAGTCCAGCACTTAACACTTGACACAGCATGGAATTGCAATGGCTAAAGCGGCAGATGTCTCGGATTTTTTGAACTTTGAAAATATCAAAGAAGTTTTAATGAAAAAATATACTACCACTTCAAAGATAAGCACATGACCAGCCGCAAGAGAGGCCGCAGAGGGGAGACTGCGCAAGTTCCCAAGGCCTATCCGATACGGCACTGCCACCGCGCCAAGTTCGAAAGACTGAGCCGTTTCCCACTGCATGCGTTGCAGGGATTTGGACGGATTTGGAAACGATTTGGAAAGGATTTGTGTTTGGTTCTGCCTGCGGAAAGTCGCAGTGCAGTGAGGCTGTCAAACTCTTCTCAAGAGGAGAGTTGGCTGTTCTCAGAAACGTCTCTGTCTCCCGTCACAAACAACCGAGCCAACCGTGCACATGCGAAAAAGCGCATTTGCAGGAGGGACTTTCCCAGTTGAAGCTGGTTGCTCATCAAGAATCTTTAGCAGTTTGGAGTCCTGCAGTTTGTGCAGTGTGCATCTTTTCCCTTGCTTTTTCTTGTCCCTTTTAGCCTTTTCTCATCTGTTCTCATTGTTGACATGCATCAGTGCGAATCGACGATCTACGAAGAAGTTGGACCTGCCATCGAGGTGGGTTGTGCCGGTTGCACTGGTTGATCTGGTTGTATTCTCTGTTGATCCATGTTGATCTGGTATCCGAAGTATCCGAAGTAATCAGTACAGTAGACGCAGTAAAAGCACCTGAGCTCACCACCTCGCAACTTTTGAGCAAATAAGATTTCAAATAAGAGCAAACTGGGGAGGACATATTTGGATTTGGCAAAGTTTTGTTGGGGATTTTTATAGCATCTCTGTAGTGTCCAATTTGTTCAAGGCTTTCCAAGTTGAGCTTGGAAAATTCGGAAACATGCGCACATGCAGAGTTGATCTGGAAAGCTGGGATTTGCTTTGGATTGCTTTGGCTTCAGGCTGTCACTCAGGTTGTTTAGAATCCTTGCGTTCTTCCTGTGCAGGTTGTCATGAAGAAGCAAAACGATACGGAGCTCCTTGTTCTTGATCTTCAGATTTCCGGAGAATCGGAGATCAGTTGGAGTAGTTTAGTTCCCTCTGTTCCAAATCATGTCCAACAAGCAATGCACGGAATCATGAAATGACTTGCATTGTCAGGAGCAAATCGAGCAAAGCAAATGCAGAATAACCAAGTCATTGGACCAATGTTTTTGGGACCAGAAAGACCACCTGGGATTCAGATTGTCACAGCGAGGCTGTTCAAACTATTTTTTTGGCGGGCGAAGGGGCATTCCCGTGTATCCTAAATGTATCCTGGTGTGCCAACGACTGAACACTCAAAGGATGTTGGGGTCGAGAAATGGTTTTGCTGCGTGCTTGATCTCTATTTGTTTTTCTACTTATCAGCTTTAGTTTCTTGTTGGCTTGCTGAAGGTGGAACTCTGAGTCCCGTTGGAAAATATTTCCTTGAAGATGATCTAGCAGACTTGGGGCAGAAGGATTTGGGAAGTTGTTCCAAAGACACCAGCAAAGTGATGCAATGTTTTCTGCAGAAAGGGTGTGCAGTATTGGTAGGGAAGCGGATTGTAAATCGAATGTTGGTAGGGCATGGAAGGGCCTCGTACCTGGTTCCCACGGGCAAGATTGGACTCTTCAGCCCTGTCCTGCCAGCAATTTCAGGAAAGATGTGCGCGCTTTTGCTGAAAAGCTTGGCCAGTTTGACTTGCAGGCATCAGAGAGTCATGGTCATGGCAACTCTGAATCAAATTCTTTGAGGTATGTCAAAGTAGGTTTGTGGTGCAGTCAATGTTTAAAAGTTGAACATGAAACTTGCTCTAGCAATACAGTCACAGACAAAAAACAACAAAAAAGCAACTTGCAGTGATTGCAGTGAGACCCGAGCACACGGCGTGCACATGTTTGTCTGTTTGTGATGGACAGGAGCTACGGGAGCTGAGCTCCAATGCACTACAGATGCGAGACGAGGCAAACTCGGGGTGCGACACTTGATGGCACCATATTACTATCTGTTACTTCTCCTAACATTTCACTAAATCTCATCAATATAGCCTAGATATGACACAATATATCTAAGGGCTGCTCCTGCCGCAAACCCCGGAAAAGATGATTACTTATTAGAACCAGGAGCGCCAGCCTTGTGTGTCATCGGGCTAAGCGGCCAAGCAACCATGTTTTCGTTTGTCAGAAACAGTGGCACTGGTGGATTACAAGAACCTGGTGGGGGCGGTGGAGGAGAGGCACTAAGAATCAACAATGTAGCTTGAAATGCTCCAACAACCTAGCCAACAACAGTGTGAACATGCCATTGGGGAGGGTTCGGAAAGAATGCCTAGCGCTTTTTCTGAATCCCTAGAAAGACATTTTGCCAGCTGCATGGTGAAGTTAAAACCTTGCTAGATAGCATTTGGAAAAGGTTTCCTCAGGGACGCGACCCGAAACGCCTACACAGAACCGACGTTAGGGAGCATGTGCAATAGGTCTTCTCAGGGATGCCGCCCGAAATGCCTACACACTACATAATCCCGTGCCAAAGGTGAACCAAAATATAGCAAGAACTAGACGACGGATGGCCCGAGAGCGTAGAGGAGCAGAGTCTTCTGTTGTTAGTATGGAGACACTATATTACAAGATAATATATTAAAGATGTATTATAGGCAGACGAGAAGAGTAGT
>Ga0126342_10005748_pt1 | contig 21784 bp, 20 predicted proteins | sample Cyp1metagenome_FD_92528 | JGI IMG/M metagenome (GOLD analysis project Ga0126342, IMG submission 92528) | Coral microbial communities from Lord Howe Island, Old Settlement Bay, Australia - Cyphastrea 1 metagenome | ecosystem: Host-associated > Invertebrates > Cnidaria > Coral ... | reverse complement strand
TGGGTAAAGTTAATCATGACCTCTCTGTTCTCCTGAACCCTGGAATGGCCATTTATCAATCTTATTATATAATATATTTTTGTTATTATTTTATTAATATTACTATTATTGTTATATATATATCTCTAGTAAGGCTCAGCTATCCCCAAATGGCTGCTGGAGGATTGATCGGATTTTAGGATGGATTTCCTGGGGAGCTCAGGGATTTCTATGGGAATTGAAAACATTCATAGGGGGTTTTCCTGGACAATCACGGGGGATTTCTTGGGGAGACAAAAGATGTAATCGTAACCTTGTAATTCATAGGGCTTCGATGGGAATGGGGATTCATGGGAAATTATCCAACATGATCCAACTAATACAGTTTTTTGGGAATATGGTGGAGATATCATGGGGTACCGTCAATGGATATATACATATATATGGGTTCTAATAACATGCCCATAGATGGATGAATTCAACGGAAAAACTGGTGCCCTCGATCGAACTGATACCGAACTGCTGGGGTTCATCAAGCAGCCTATTCGATGATCTCCAGCCCCTGTGCTGGTACATTACAGTCGGGCTTCCAACTCTAGTTATGGCAAGCATAAACTGATCAGATCGTGTTGTAGCTTGTTCCGGTATGCAAATCTATCGGTTTTAAAGCAGGAAACCATGAATCTCGCAGTTACAAGCATGCTGCAAGTATAGTCATGTCACTCCAAATCATTTTTAATGCGGGGTGCCAGTTTTTGACAGCCACCTAGATTGACATAGTATACGTTTTGCCGTTTTGCGTTCATCATTATTCTTAATTTCCAGTGAATATATAATAATACAACCCATTTACCCTCTGGTTATTTAACGTAGCCATGGAAAATGGCCCATTTATAGATGCTTTTTGATGATTTACCTTTTAAAAATGGTAATTCTCCATAGCTATGTTAAATAACCAGAGGGTACCCCTGCATCATGGGGATGAAAGCCGACCCCGGCCACAGGCAGTTCTTGGTGCTCCGGGTTCTCTGTGCCACGTCATTGTGGATCCATTCAAAAAATAGCGAAGAATCCCAGTACAATCCAATGTTTGGCTGACTAAATCCACATTTGCTTGTTATGATCGGGTTGGTAATCCAGAGCAATCACCTTACTTAGATGTTGAACCTCTTTTTTTGTTGGTGTTCATTGAAAAATTCAAGCCCCAATCCCCATATTTAAACAACCCCAAAATAGATAGAATCAGATAGAAAAACTTGGAGGTCTCAAATATCATGGAAGTAACCTCCTGGTTGCACACTGTCCACATTTCTGACGTCGGGAACGTGCCGAATCAGCAGGAGGGCGCCGGCGCCGAACCGCTCCCCAGCTGGGCTCATCTCTGTCTCCGATCGGAGCCAGGTGGGGGCCTGGATGATTCTCACCAAGTGGGGGGTTCATTCGCAAAAAATGGGTTTTAAGTCACATATTATGGGGAGAACATGGGAAAAAACACATGCTTAGCAATGATGTTTTGGACTGGTTCTAGAATTTCTTTGTTTTTGATGAATTGCGGCCTTTTTCGACAGATGGTTTCCCGATGAACTTGTTACACCATCCCTCGAAGCTCCCCCGGAGGCTGAATATTGTTTCCGCAATCGAGCGAACTTGTCTGCTAATACCTAAATTGAATTCCCTCTTTTGCTGGTGCAATGTGGTGCAAACAGGACTTATTTGAAGGTTTTCACAGCAGGTGTTCTTCAAGATTTCGCTGGTGAAAACTCGAGTTTCTTGATCGACTTTTGCATGCGGGGATAGGTCAAAACATGTCAAAACCATTCAAAAACCTATATGTTACCATTTACGGAGGGATGAATCGGATGAACATTCATTGACCTGTCATTTTGATCACTACCAGGGTATTGACCCATAGCTGAAGACTAGCTGACTAGCTATTGGTGCACTCACGAAGCGGATTGGAGGTAGGGAGCTACTGGGACTTTGCCAACCGCAGCCGAAGAAAATGCAAGTCCAACCAAAGCCTAGTAAAAAAAATCATGTATGTGTTCTAGTGACTGAAAAGATACTTTATAGATCTTTATAGATGATACTTAGTGATACTAAGCCAATATTAATCCAATGTTTTAACGGCCCTGCTCCTTTGCTCCGTTGCCGATCCAGGTTTCCATCGCTGCCGCGGCTTCTTCCTCTGCCGTTTGGATCGCGTAGACGGCGGGGCAACAGCCGAGGAGCAGCTGACGCAGCGGAAGAGGTGTGGCCGGTGTGGCCCTGGAATCATCTGAGATCGATACATAACTGGTTGGTGGTTTGGAACTTTTTTTTCCATAATATATGGGGATAATCATCCCATTGACTAATATTTTTCAGAGGGGCTCAAACCACCAACCAGATAAAATGTTTTCATAAACCATCATAAACCCATCAAAAGCCATCCAACTGAACACATATTGCACATATATATATATGTATATATATAAATCCTTGATATCCTTGCGTAATTCGCCTAGATAGTTATTATACCATTTACCCAACTTACCTACCAGTTCGGGGCCATTCTGGTGGGCCTTTGGCTTTTGGGGATTTGAACAGCGGAAGGAAGGAGTAGCATGACTGGCCATATTTTGTGCATATAACTTGAAGCCATAATTTTGAAGGTATCAATTTGGTGGGCTTGCGGGTCTGAAAAATAGGAATGTGTTAGCAACAGTCAATGGGGATCTAACCCCAATGTGGCTAGATCAGGCGTAACATTGGGGAGATGCATTTGGTTGGTTGGGTTGTCTATTTCTTTTTTACCAAGAATCAATGAGGTCTTACTGTTACTTGATTTTACCTGGTTTCACCTTCAAATGAGAATGTGTGCCATTCGTTTGCTATATCAATGAATAGATTCCCATGGGTGATTTTTGTTTTTGTCCTATCCGGCATGATGCTCAATCGACAAATGATCTGTTTCGGGATGGGTCAAGCCGAAAAATAAACCAGGCGCAAACGCAAGCTGGCGGAACTGAAGAAGTCGCAGCGCGCGACAGAAGATCGGTTCCAGGTGCGGCGGCTTTGGCGTGGGAAAAGCCGATGTTGGGAAGATTGTTGTGCAAATGTTCATAATGTTGGACATTCCAAACTAATGACTACTAATGGTTACTAATGGGCTGCAACTGCAACATGTGTAGAAAATTGTAGACATGTGTGATATACGAATGTATGCATTGGACATGTTCCCAAGTGACCCCCATGTCGGTTGCAGCTGTAAATGGGAACAGATACCAACGTTCGATTCCCCATTGGTACTCTGACCAGACAAGATTGCCAGATTAAATATGTTCAATATGTAGCTAAGCGGGTCTGCCCAAATTTGATAGGGGTTAGTAATGGTTAGTAGATGTCCAGTTTCGGGAATTTCGAACATCACTTTCCGAAGTATTTGTTGAAGAGTATCTCCCCAATAGTTGGGTGATGTAGTGATGTTCAAGTAAGACATTTATCAGGCCCTGATTTCATTGGAGATTTCACCTCACTTCCCCATTGGAAAGGCCCCGGCTTCGAAGAAGCGCAAGGGAAAGGCTGCCAGCAGTCTGCGGATCAGCGTCGCAGAGAAAACTCCCGGGCTTCAGATCTGGGCAGACTGGTGAAGTGGTGAAGGGTATAGCTTTCGTTTTTGAGGTTTGTATAAACATTTATAAACTATCTATCGTAATGTTGACCCCGGATTAATAACCCCCCCCCTATAGGTCAACTAGGTCAATTTGGGGGCTTTATTAATCCTAGCTCAACATTATACTGTATCTACATGTGGTTTCATAAACAGCCGGATTTACACATCGAAATAGTCCCTATCAACTGGGCACATTTTGAGGGTCAACCTCACTGAGAAGAGTCAAGTTGTCACCCATATGAACTGCAACGAGAAAGTCATCGTCATGAAGACCTCTTGCATGTTCACATCCGTAGTGGTTGCTGGGGTATCATTCGTGGGAGCAAATCCGCAATAAGTCTTGAAAACAGTTTATATTTTGCTTGTGGAAACTTTAACCGCCGACCTCAAGATTCACAGTTGATCTCTAAGCCTTTTCCGGGGTCCCCTTTTCCGTGATTGAAACTATCTGCAGTTGGTTACTTATCAATTGCCAGGTTGGATCATTAAAATGCTATACGCCCCAAAAAACTTAACATGGACCCATGGAGCCATGGAACCCCAATTCAATGGGGTTTGGAAGATCATCCGGCGGAGGGCGCTGGGGAACGGTGCGGTTCCTTCTCTGGTCACTGGTTTTACCCTGTTACTTGAGATAGCTACGGAAGCCATGGCCCATTAATAGATCAGATGCTTTACCATGCCCCCTGGAGTTTCTTCCAAAAAAATCCCAACCGCTAGCGGCTGTACAAAGGGATTTTGTGGTGGAGCTAATTTGGGGTACATAGGCATGACCCTCAGGCTTGGGATTCTTTAGAGGGATACTTTGGGGCAACAGTATATACAGTGTGCATTTGACCCATGTTTGTGATTTTCTAGGCGTTTCAAATAATGGTACTTTTTTATGGTGCACTTAAGAGACCCCTGTTTGAAAATGTTCCAGAGAACCATGATTTGGTAGTGGCAACAACTTGGAACAACAAAACAAAGTGCATTGAAAAAACGTGGTTGATGGCTGGGATTGTTTAGAGAATGCAGGGTCTGATTTGACCCAAGGCCACCCCCACTGTTTTTCACTTTGTATCTAAAAAATCCCAACTGTCAACCCCATCATCCTAATTGGAGGATGATCTATACTATACCTATGAAAAACGGTGATGTTCCAGTTCGCTGCGTTAAATAACCAGATTCCACCTGTCCTGGAGGATAATCCCAACTGAAACCACCAGGTGGTTCTTTGGATTTGCCACAGCTGATTGCGATGACTTTATTCAATCTTCATAGGTCACCGGTTAATTAGTTCTGAGATCTGTACTTTTTGGCGTTTTTTGAATTGCTGGCTTGTGAACGAGACGCCACTCCTGAGTTGGCTGTTGTGTTTGTCAATGTTTGAGATTTCATAATGAATATGCATGGCCATGGCCCTTTAGGGCGAGAAAAGCCCTCTGGTAGTTGGGCCCTCCACGTCGGGCCGGGCGTCTTCCGCTTGTGTTTGGCGGCTGGGGGGCGCGTTCGTTGACACATCGGAGCTGGCTGTGTCAGAGGCTTAGAATCTGCAGTGAAGTGCACCTTCATGGATGCAGCCACTGAATTTTGGTGACCGGAACATACTGGAACTCCAAAATGGGTTTGTTGAAAATGAAGATCTAGGGAAATCAGCTCTCAAATGATCGTTGATTGGCCAACTTTTAATGGACAGATCATGGACGGAAGGGCAACTTCACTTGCGCTGTAATTAGAGATGATTCGCGATATGGAGATGTGCTAAACCCAATAATCAACCATCTCCAAACTCCCCAAAATCACACACACTAAGTATATAATTAAAGTAATTATATATATATATATGTATGTATATCTACATATATATATATATACACCATAAATCCCACATTAAGGTTGGAAACATCATCAACCATCCCCCAAATCACCATGTTTGTGGGTGCTATGAACCAATCCCCAGTCATGGTAGGTCTATGGCGGCCAGGGTTTCCCACGCTGCTGAGGCCAAGGAACATGGAGGAGTCAAAGGCGCACGGGCGGCTGGTCAGTCCCATTTGATATTCATAACTTCTTCGAGGGAGTCGGGGGTGAAATCATGAACCAGTTCATATATTTATTCATATCATAGACATATATGATCACATATGCACATACACATAGATACAAGCATATTAATATAGCCCATAGGATCCATGTATGCTATATATGGTAACATTTACCATCAATAGACCCCAAATGTTAGCATAATTTAGCATATATACCATACATGGATCCTATGGGTAATGATGGATAATGCACATACCTTGGGGCCCATCGTTTCCACTTTCGGGACAGCCAGCACCCAGGTGTCGGAGTTCAAAACCATCGGAGGCCAAAGGACTTTGGTCTCGAAAAGGTCTGGGGCCTTGGATGTCACAGAATTCCAGCTCTTCAGTGGTGGTTTTTGTTGGGGTGGAATGGTGGGGGTGTGGATGAGATAGTGTTAATGTAGAGAGATAACAACCATAGTGATATATATATATATATAGTTGATATATAATGATGTATATGTATATATATATGATAAATATCATAGTTATTGTGATATCCTTCAAATAACACTGAGATTTCATGATGTCATCCAAGAAAATGCCAAGCAATTTCCTGCTGTTCATCCACTGTCGAGGCAGATGGGCCATTCCGGTTCCCTGCCTTCCTTGAGCTTGGCACCACAGGGGCAGATGGGTTTGCTCACCTCTGAAAAGCTATGGTTTTGATCTTCAAAGCAAAATTGGTTCCTGGACATTTATGGATAACATATTTATATATATATATATATCGGACATCCAGAGGTTTCCTGCTACTTTCCACTGTAGATTCCCACCTGGCAGTGGTCACATGAGAGACATGTTTTTCGTTTCTTTGGGTCCCCTGTACTTTCCGGCCCAGACCCTCAGATGACTGACAGCAGTTTCGAACATGTCAGACACCATGAAACGCACTGAGTGGTTTGATTGATGCAGTTTGCACTTCAAAAATGACATCTGCAGATACTGTAGCTGCTCGAACCTGTGAAGCGGATTCGCCCATGGACCATTAAAAAAATGATTGACTCACCAGATTTGATCAGAAACTGGAAAGACACCCTGGCAGCCTGGCCTTTGCAATGGAACAGCGGGTCTCCACAAAATCTTTAAATTGGTTCTCCGAGCAATCAATCTTTAGCCATATTCACTGCCGAAGGCTTTTTGATCAATTTCAATCCGAAGCTGCCTCTCGGACTTATAGAAAAACACAATTTTTTACAGCGATGGAGCCGCAACCTTTGATCGCCATGTCCTGTGGGGAGCAAGGCGCTGCACCAGAGGCAGAGGTGGTGCCAAAGGATGGCAAGGAGGGCAGCAAGGAGGGCTGCAACTGCTGCGGGGCAAAGGAGGCGGGACTTTGGGTCGATGTTTCACCGTTTCACCCCTTTTGTGAGGGGTGAAGCATCCTTGAAATGATGGGAATGAATGGATAGTTATGGTTCAGTAGTGGTACACCTCAGGAAAAATGTGATGTTTACAGAGGTAGAGATTGAAGATCCTGTTGGGTTTCGTTTCAACTGGGTTCATTGAAGTTGCACCGTCTTACACCTGTTTTCTTTATACATGGCAAACCCGCAAACAGATAGAAATATACTATATATACTTTACCAATACCAAAGAAGGGTAAACCAATACATACACACACGCGCATACATACATACATACCTACCTACCTACCTACATACATACATACCTACCTACCTACCTACCTACCTACCTACCTACGTACGTACGTACGTACGTACATACATACATACACACATACACCCATACACCCATACACCCATACACCCATACACCCATACACCCATACACCCATACACACATACACACATACACACATACACACATACACACATACACACATACACATACACATAGACATAGACATATACACATAGACATAGACATAGACATATGCACATACAGACATACAGACAGACATACATACATACAGGGGGGGAAATGAGTTTCAATTATACTGTATGTGTTTGCCACTACTTTAGTAACGCTTCTGCTTGTCTTTTTTGGTTACTGTACCTGACAAATGCACCATGGCTGTGCCAATTCAAACCAAGGTTCCGAGTCCAAACTGATTTGTTTCCCCATTTAATGACAAATTGACTTGGATGAAAACTTGGGCCCAGGGTCCCCCATTTTATATTTTAAGAACACCCCCCAAATCAAAGATCAACTATATCAACTCATGGCTTCATCCACACTGCCAGGTGGTCCCGGACCGGATCTTTGCCGAGCGTGAGCAGAAGTATTGTCAGGACGCGCCCGAAATGCTGTTCCTGAACGGTGAACTGCGGGACACGTTTGATCCCGGCCACCATATATTTAAAAAAACACATTAATTGAAGCAGATATAATATATGGGTCCCCAATCCATGAATAGTAATACATATCCAATACAAAACCAGGGTTTCGTTGAAGTGGAAGTATTTGAAAAATAATGTAGCAAGAATCCCAGATAAATTTTATAGTTTATGTTTTTTTAAAAACTAAATCACCAAATCCAAGATTATTCAAACACATCTCCAAATAACTCCCCAATGCTTTTCTTTAAAAAACACTTGAGCAAATCACCCATATACCAGCATATACCAAGGTTTGTGCGGAAACCCCCCAATCAACCCCAACTCGGGGGTGCAGTTCCAGCTATAGATTATCATAGTTATAGGGGTTATATCCCAACTTATGGGGGTAAAAATCCCATTGTTACCCTCTGGTTATTTAACATAGCCATGAGAAATCCCTAATAAATGGAGGTTTTAATGGGAAAATCATCTATAAATGGGCCATTTTCCATGGCTATGTTAAATAACCAGAGGGTATATAGAAGTTATATCCATTTGATAACCCCAACTGCACGGTTGGTCCAGGACTGTTGGAACGCTTGGGACCGCTGTGGATGGTGGCAGCCCTCCATCCGTGTGTCCACGCGACCGCCCTTGCTGGGGCCGGATGGGTTGCCCTGCATCCATGCAGAGGACGGGAACCGGGAACCGGCTAAGGCGGTTGAGGCACCAAAAGGTTGGACACTCGGAAAATTGTGAAGTAAAATATCATCAAAAAACACTGGTTGGTGGTTTGGAACATTTTTTATTTTTCCAGATATTGGGAATAATAATCCCAACTGACGAACTCATATTTTTCAGAGGGGTTGAAACCACCAACCAGAACATGTCGGACACGTTTCTCTGTTTCTCTATCTTTTTGGGGGCCTCTGTAAAAGAAAAAGGAGCTCCAAGCCATCAACACAAGCTGTTGTGAATAGGACTAGGATATTAAATGAATCTAATAAGATCCTTGTTGAACAATTTGTTTTATAGGAACTATGGTTCAATAACTTCCATTTGTTTCTTCTAAGGATCCAAAGGTTTAATCACTTCCTGTTAATAGCTCTTCCCTGTGAAACCGGATTAATACTCCCAACATGACCATTTCAAGATGATTTGCCAACTGGAAATTGAGATGTTCCCGTGCCAGGTTTGTTTACCCGAGGTAAATTTGATTGGATTTATGTAGACGGGGGCAATGAGGTCTTCTGAACAAAATCACCGCTCTTGAACTGCTCCGGCAAAAACCCGTATCTTAAACGGTCAATTCTTCCACAAGTGGACATAACTGTATAATTTTTAGATATTTGCCACATCTAAAGGATCTAATATGGCAAACCCAATCATAAACCATCCCCAAAATCACAACTATACCCTCCCCATCTCCTCTGGTCCGGCTTTGCTTCGAAGGACGCCTTCTTTCTGCCGGGTTTCCTATGCAGCAATGAGGACGTGTCAGTGCTGGAGCGCTTGAGAAATGAGCTGGCGGAAGAAGGACGGAGGCATTTGGTGGCGATGGCGAGTTCGATGGCTGATCTTTATATGACACTTTATGACTAATTAACAATGAACAACGACTTGAAATATGGCATATCGAGCTGTGGTTTGTTGGTGAGTTAAGTGAGTAATTTAAATTCACAGCGTTTTTTGAGAGTTGACCCCTTCAGCAAATAGTGAATTCCATGTTTTGTCTATTCTTGCGAGTTGCATTTCTCATCTTGTCATGCGAAAAATATCGGTGGTCTTGCCTGCACGAAAGTTATAAACTCATATAAACTCTAAACCTGTCTGATGGGTGAATATTTGGCGGGATTGGTTTTGGATTGTGTGGGTATTTTTTCTGGTGGTGGTTTATTCATGGGTGAGTGGATACCTTGGTCATCTGCGGGTATGGAATTCGAGGATGATAGTGTGGGATCTGGCCGGTGAATTCGACCGTTTTGATGTTTGATATTCAATTGCGTTCCATGCTTGATGAACAGGTTCGGATAGGTATCTTCTTGGACATTGATATTCGTAATATCCCCGATTGCGCCAGTGAAGCTTTAGCTAAGCTGAAAAACCCTATCATACTCACATCATACTCACATGGCTGCAGATCCTCATGATTCAACATGAATAGGAAAAGAAGTCTTGATGGGTTCAGAATGGGTTCCGCAGGAAAGGAGTTCACTGATTGGCATGGTGCCCGTCACTTGGCACACCATTTCGATTCTGGACGCCAGGCGGGCTGGGGAGACTGGGTAAAGATATACAGTCAAGAGGATGCCTTATTTTAGCAGTTGTGGTCAGTTTTAATGAATTTTATGGTTCCTTCAAGCATACATTCTGGAAAGTCTATGGTTTTGTTTGCAGCAATACTGGCAGTTTGTAATGCTGTTGGTACCCTTGTGACCTCCGCAACTTTGTTGGTCCAGTAAGCTGTGGTCAGTTCTATCATGTCTTATATTTTTCAGCCTCCAAAGTTTAAAACTGTTTCCACTTGGGCCCGCGTTGTGCTCACAACGGGGGTGAGTTGTGCGAAAGATGTGGCGGGGACTGGAGCCGAAGGGCTCCACGGCTCAGCCATCATTTCTCTGCGAAAATCACTTCTGTCTGCTTTGAATTATATCCCATAGGATCCATGTATGGAATATTTACCTACATTGACCCCTAAAGTAATTTAAAATAATCCCAATGTAGGTAAATATTCCATACATGGATCCTTAGGGATATGATTTGATATGCAAACCAATTCACCATTCCCATCAACAAATACCCATTTTACATGAAGTCAAAAACAAAAACAACCCCCCAAAAAATAGAAGAGTAACATCTCAGATGATTTTCTATCTCTCAAAGGGGGGGTACTTTGGATCATGATATACACCATCATCGGCCCCCGGCCACATGTTCTGAATCATACAATCTCCGTTTGTGCTCCCTCCCATGTATAGGTAGTATATATAGGGGGTTGGAAGATGAGTTTCCAATAGTTTCCACTCAAAATGGGCGATGTTTAGGCTTATGTCAAAGAACCAGAGGGTATATTTGAACATATTTGAACCATTTTGAACCATACAATCTTCATTTTCCCAATTTTGGCTAGGTAATACTGAGTAATACCCATATATAATCCACATTTTTTTCGATGGCTCAATCCCCACATCATCCAGGCGGAGCTTCCGGCGGAACATCGCCTGCGCGCGCAGCTGGTGAAGCGAATGGAGGAGGCCTTCGGGGTCCGGGCCAATGCTGTGCGGGTGAACTACTACCGCAACAACAAGGCGGGAGACGCGGGGGCTCTGGTGGTATTTTCGGGCTTTGGTGGTTAGTTCGGTGAAAACAGCTGGGTTTATGGTACAACTGGTGAATGGGGGTTTGGATACGACTTTCTCCGCGAAACCAACGAATCTATATCAATGAATCAATGAATCAATGAATGAATGTGAATCAGCGAATCAATGAACCAATCAATCAATGAATCAATGGAACAATGGAACAGTGAATGAAAGAACGAATGAATAAATTGATGGGCGGATGGGAGGATGTATGGATGGATGAATGGGAGGATGTATGGATGGATGAATGGATGGATTGAGCTACCCAATTCCTCTCTGCGCGTGGCCAGTACGGTGCGTTTTGCAACATCCAGCTGCAATTCTGCATAGCAGGAGCGTTGCAACATCATTAACGCTTTCCCGCGCGCAACTGTGCCAATGCGTTTTGTCACAGCTGGTTGCAAACCCGCATAGCAGGAGCGTCGCGCCAAATCGACCAACATTCGCCAAGCGTCAACAGTGCGGACTTTTTTTTTTTAACTCTGTGCCGTGACGCTCAATTTTTCTTACATGTTCTTACGATGTGTTTTGGTGAAATCAAGCTCTCGCACAGTCTGGCGCACAAAGTGCTAAGCGCATTTCATTTTACTTTTAGTAACAACACCAGTCTTACTACTATTGATCATGATGATGATGGTGATGGTGATGATGGTGGTGATGGTGGTGATGGTGGTGGTGGTGGTGATGATGATGATGATCATCATCATCATCATCATCCCTTACGGCCACCATCGCCTCCAACTTGGATTTGCCTCCATTAGTGATGAGTAACATATCAGAAGAACTTGAACATCATGGAGCATCCCGACTTATTTACCGTATGTACTACTGATTATTGATGGTTATTGACCACTCCGTAGCCATTTTGGCTCAAGGCATTTTGTTCGTATTAAGTTCGTATACGCTTCTAGGATTCTCTTCAGCAGCCATGGGAAACTGCTGCCCGGTGAACCTGTGCGAGGATGCTGAGCGTGAGCGTGAAGAAGTTGTCCCGCCCATGCTACTGGGGCGTCTTGAGGTGGCTGAATCTTCCCCTCCGGGCGAAGCTGAAGAGAAGACACCTGAGGCGGCAGCGGAGGCCAGCGCACAGGAAGACGGTGACTCATCAAGCGAGGTGGCTGGATCTTCCCCTCCGGTCGAAGCTGAGAAACCGGAGGCGGCAGCGGAGGCCAGAAGTTGCCGCTCCAGTTGGGAGGCTTCCCGAGATGTAACTCTGTTTGCGACTCACTATTTGCGATCCTTCCATGCCAAGACGCGTGAGCGCAAACTTGCGTCCGCAGTTCTTTTTTTGGACGTGAAGAGTGCTTTCCACAGTATGATTTGGCAGATTTTGTTTGGATCAGCTCAAGAGTTACCAGTACATCTTCAGGCATTGCTGCGTGAAGCAGGCTGTGATCTTGACACCTTGCGTCAAGCTTTTGATCAGACGTCTGCCCCTTTTCATTGTGATGTTCCAGTCGCTGATCGCCGCTTGTTGCAAGATGCCCACCTCTTCACATGGTTCGGGCTTACGGGCACAGATGAGGCTTTTTGTACGGCTCGAGGCAGCCGACCAGGCAGTCCTTTAGCTGATGTAGCCTTCAATGCTATGATGACTGGTGTCCTTCAGGAACTGCAACGCCGCTTGGAAGCATGTTCCAATTTGCAGAGAGGATTTCATGCTCTGGGTTTACGGGCACCTCCTATCGCATGGGCTGATGATGTTGCTGTGCCTATTGTGGCAACGCATTGCGACATATTAAAGAATATGCTTGCAGAGGTTGCCCACATCACTCATGATGTGTTCTTGCGGTTTGGGCTCTCTTTGAACTTCAAAGCCAAGAAGACTGAAGCCGTCATCTCCTTTCGAGATCATTCCGCTCCAGCACACCGACGTTCCCTGTTTGTGGAGCGCCTTGGCAAGCTTGACGTGCCCCCTTTGAGCATGCAGATCCAATGTGTTGCATCCTATGAGCACCTTGGAACCATTTTCGCGGCTGACTGACTGCACTCTTCAACGAGAAATTGCCCACCCGCGAACCCGTGCCATTCAGGCGATGCGTCAGGTTGGCAAATCCATACTGCGCAACAGACACGTTTCTGTTGTCACCCGCTTGAAACTATTTGAATGCCTTATCATTCCGGTGCTTCTTCATGGTGCAGGCAACTGGGATATGCTCTCACAGAGATTGTTTTATGGTTTGCACGCAAGCATCATGTCTTGGCAACGATCTATTATCAATGACGGGTGCTGGACAGCCAACCAACACACCGACTTTGAGCTGCAGTGCACTTGGAAGTTGCCGCCGCTTGCATTGAGACTGGCTAAGGCTCGACTCCTGTATGCCTTTCACTGTTTCAAAGACGGTCCGCAATTGCTGATTGACTTCATGACGTCGGTGGCCCATCAGCCTCAAGGATGGTTTGCGGCATTGCGTCAGGCCTTTGCTTGCCTTGCAAGAATGGATGCCGGCTTCTGCCCTCCTGAGCTTCACCAAGATACCGTGGAAAGCATTTTGGTGTGGTTCTCTGCACAGAGCACTGGTGGACCGGAGCGAGTTCGTCGACTCTATCGCCGTTGTCTACTACAATTTCTTGTCGTAGGTGATATTGCGGCTCTTCACAAGCAGCTGCATGCGACGCTCACTGATGGTGGTGTTGAGTTTGATGCCTCTGCAGAGCCATCTCTTATTCCTGATGATGCTACGTTTTCAAGTGATTGGTGCATCGCCCAATTTGATGCCAAGCAAAAACTTCAAGCACATTTGTGGACAGCCCATCAGATCATCTCAGATGAGCGACGGTTTGTCTTCTCTGATACCTGCTTGGCCTGTCGACCTTGTTTCTGGTCGTCAGCTCGCCTTCAACAGCATCTTCGCCTATCTCGAGCTCTTCCAGACGGATGTTCCGCTCAGATGACGTGGAGGTATGCACCTTTGACTGAAGCCACTGTTGTGGAGGTGCCTGCTGATTTGCGGGGGTTCACTCGGTTGCCATCTCAACCAGTGCCCATGCCATGTTCCCTGCAGATCGAACAACAACTTGCCTCTCGAGCAGATGCTGAGGATGCACTTCAGAGAGCCTGGCATACCGCCGCAACTCTCTGTCGATGTGAGGCAGGAGGTGTTTGAGTTTGAGCAAGCTGACCAAGTTCTGAAGGCATGGAAACCTGAGGGCAGTTTGGACATTGATGGCCTTCTTTTTGCGCTCACTTCCTTAGCTACCGGTGCTGAGCAAGAATGGGCGTTGTGCTTGTGGTGTCGTGAAGCCTTATTCTTTCGCCGCTTTTCGCATTTAACCCCAGGGGTTTTCCAGCAGGTCAAGATGGAGGCTCAGAACACCATTTCGGCTGCCCCTGTAGGTCGATTGTTGGACTGGCATTTTCGCATTTCACAAGCTCACCAGCGCAAAGCGCTCCACGACAACATGGACCCGCTGCTGACCCGACCCAACAATCCTCTTCGTGGTCGCACGGCTGACGGTGCTTTTCGCACAGCCGCAGCGAAGGAATACCCTTCACTGCTGTGCCGTGCATTGATCATTGCCACGCTCCCGGACCTTTATGCACAGAATTGCCCAGCATGGCACTGTTCAGGGACCAGATCTCACGGCAGCTGAGACGACCTGGCTGAAATCTTTGTACAGCGCTGCCTGTTGCTCTAGCCTTTCAGGGAAATTTCTCCCGGATTTTCAAGGTTAGATAATTTCTTGCAAAGACACGCACGAGCAAGACTCATCAGCGAGTGAATGGAAAATTATTGGCCGCTTAGCGCAATGCACCCCTTAGGAAATCATTTGAGTATCCACCACTTTTGACCCAGTTATCTCAATAAGCCCATCAATAATCCCCAAGAACCCATGCGTTTCCATCTCTGAACTGGTTTATGAGAGGGGGACACTTGTGGATACAGTCACTATTTGTTGGGAAAAACTAAGGTTCCACAAGTTTACGGCACATTTTCCCTTCAACCAGCCCACATTCTTGTCAAACAATGAACTGTCAAATCATGAAAAGCCTTTTTCTTGTGGAAGGTCATCTCTCCACCGGTGGATAACGATGGGTCCCCCACGGCGTGAAGGACTATAAGCCCATGCATTACGACCGCGGCAGTGATGAGAACGGCGTGCCGCAGCTCACCATCGGCGCTTCCTTCGGGGCCACCAGGGAGCTGACGCTGATGCACGTGAAGTCGGGGGTTACCATGTGCCATGGGCATGCGGGAGGTGAACGTGGTGGGATTCATGGTGATTTAGAGTGTGATTTATGGCGTTTTTTTTTTTAAAAAAAAATGTAATTTATGGTGGTCGATAGTGATTTACAGACCCAACACATGGAGGTTTAACATGAGGTCAACATGCAAAATGATGTGGAATGCCCATGGGTTTTCCCGTTTGGACGTGATCTACAAACGGTGTATTCTGCCACAGCCAAAGGGTGGGATTTAAATTTCAAAGCTCTGGAATTCATGGGGATTTCACCAAGTATGGGGGATACAATTGGATATAACCGGGATATAATTGATTGATTTTAAATTGTATATACTGTATATAGACTAGAGGGTATACAACCGACAAATTGATATTTTTGGTGTGTCAAAAATGATAATGCAGCCACCAATTTTCGCGTGACAACAGATGTATTTTGCTTGTTTCGATTGTTATTTTCATATTTTGTTTTGCCTACCAAAAGGTTCCAACCAAATTTTAAGTCATTTTGAAACAACCACCAGACAAACATATTGACCTCTCCCCCACCCCCTTGCCCTCCACATTGCCAGGTCCTTCCCCCAACGCAATGGCGATGTCTTCGCCTTTACCCCGGAGCTGAACGAGGTCTTCATGCACGGTGTGCCGCATGTGATGCCCAACAGTCCAGCGGCAAAGGAGGAAGAGGTTGGGGTAGGGGGGGAGATGGGATGTGATGGGCCTCCTGTAGCAAGTACCCTCTGGTAAACTAACATAGCATAGCTATTGAAAATGGCAATTTTTAGTGATTTAATGGATTTTCCCATTAAAAATTGTGATTTTCCATAGCTATGTTAGTTTACCAGAGGGTAATTTTTAGTAACACCCCAAAGATACAGAAATTGAAAGTAGAAACTGTGGAAACCTGGAAAATATAGGGAAAGCACCATCTATATATACCATCCTAGAAAGATTGTGGTAGTTGCTGTAACAAACATAAGAGAGAGAAACAAATAAGATAAGGGTATGTAGAGCCATGATTACTGGTTAAAAGGGGGTGAACCTGATAAGACTTTGTGAGGTGCGAGGTCCCCAAAACAGATGAAGATAAATTATGGGGTTTGAACTGGCCATGACCAGACTTACACTTTTCATATTTGTTCAAAAGTATAACAACTCTAGCCCTACATTCAATAAGATATCTACATATGAAAAGGGATGGGTGGGCATGAGGCACTATCACAGGTCCGATGGAGCTATGGATGTGATGTACCCTTTATGTACCCAACTTAGTTTTGGGGTGCTTGATGAACTATGTGATCAACCCATCAAGCCATTAACCAGTTCCTCGGATCAGTGCCCCTGGATAGGATGCTGGCCGTTTGTCTTTGATCATTTGGGCAGCCAAAGTGACTGCTGCCCCTTGAGCGTGCTGCGTGGGACATCTGGGCTCCGGCACTGCCAGGAAGACAGGCAGAGCTCAGTTTGTTGGTGGTAAAGAAGGTGGGTTTGTCTGAACATGGAGTGTACCCTCCAAAAATGACAATTTTAATGGGGAGAATGAACATAATCCACTGGAAATCATTGGAAATAGGGGTACCATACTTTCACATAAGCCCAGAAAGGGTTATACCAACTGCGCAGAGTTCTAGAATAAGCTATCAACCAATCGGTACAACCAGGGTGACAGCATGAATGTTTTGGACATTGCTCATAAGTTACCGAGTTCCAAATATATTGGGGGATGGGTCAAATCAAACCCTTTACACAGGACAGATTGATTTGTCATGTTTTGGCTTAAGTAATCATCCAATTTCTTCAAGTGGTACCCAATTTTGACCCAGACCTCATTTGAGTCGGTTGATAAAATACCTGGTGCAGTCTTGGTGCTCGCCCCAAGTTTGATGCGCGCGAGCGTGGGGATTGGCAGCTGTTGGGTCAAAGCAGCGAGCAGAAAAATGAAGCTGTTTGCAGGGCAGCATCACAGGCAGGTGCAGCATTTGCTGCAGGAGTTGCTTTAAGTGAAGTTTGCAGATGAAGAAATTGTATAGGACCTTCCGGTTGATGTGACATGCAAAAGTTTGGGGGTGGTTTTGGTGTCCTGAAAATCACTGCCTTGGATGTTGCTCTTCCTCTTTTCCCCAAGCGCTGAACAGATCAAACTCAGGTCGCCAAGGAATGGGCGCGTCTTCTTCTGGTTTTTTTTCTCAGAACCATGCCTTCAGGCTGGGGCCTGAGGTAGCAACTGTGGCCCCCAATGGCCCCATGCTTCTGGGGGACCTGGGAGCAAGATGTTTTAAGGGCTGAGGTATGTGGATTGTTTATGGGATATGGATCGGTATGGCTGAATTGCACAAACATACTTGAAGGCACTTGCATTTTTAGTGGGAAACCCACTTCCATGCAAGTTTCCCAGAGGGTGGGGTGGACTCTTAGTCACTCCTGAACCATTCCGGGTAAAAGCATATTCTAGCATATTATTATGGGACTCAAGATAGCACTTAAAGGCGATTTAGGCCGCCAACATTCCAGTGGGGACATGCGTTTTTTTTCTCCCATGAGATCTCTAAATCGATTCGTCCATTTGCAGAAGTGGCAACTTTGGATCACACAGAATCCATTATTTGCCCCCAAGAAGTTATCACTGAAAATATAGCTCAATCCATTCTGGACACAGATCCTCAAGATGGCAAAACATATCACCATAGCCTTTGAGCTGGGACAGCAGAAGAAAGTACTATAACATCATCTTTTGTGAAAACGTTACAATGTTATTATTTAGTATATTATTTATAACATATATTCAAACATTATAGCCTTTGAGCCATGGTTTATCCCAGTTTTTTGTTGAACAAGATGTTGGTTACGGGCCAGCGGTTTCGCCCATCTCCAGGCAACGCGGCATCTTGTCCGAAGTGGTGAAACCGCACCGGCCGCCAGATCGAGATCCGGGCCGTTGGGCCGTTGGGCCACGGGCGGGGCTGTTTGGGAAGTGAATCTGTTTGGGGACTCCAACATGACATCAGAGAAAATAGGTAAATTTCATGCGAAAATTATTTGAATGGATATATTTCAATAGTTGAAACTCTCTTGAATGACAGTTATGATATCTTATGATGGAGTTTGAATTCGCAAAATTCTTGGGGTCATTGAGCCTTAAGTTTTTGATCCATACCGACCCAAACCGACCCCAAACGTGTCAAAATCACTTCCAATTCGACACCCTTTGGACTGGCCTATTCTATGACCCATGTTCTGGCAGGTCTCCAAATATCTTGCAGTTTCAACAGATGTCATAAAGTGTAACAGTAGTCCGTACTTCCAACATTCATAACATACATTTTCCGTGATTCCATTGTTCAATCCATTTTTCAATCGATCCTTAAGCTAACCATACCTAACCTAAGATCTTCCGTTTTCCATGTTTCAATAGATCCTTAACAATCCATATTTATCCACCATATTTCACCAGCATATCCATTTTTCATTGCTTGGTGGTTTCAAACATGTTTATTTTCCATTTCATATATGGGATGTCATCATCCCAACTGACTTTCATATTTTTAAAGATGCTTATTGCACCACCAACCAGTAATTATTATGAACCATCATTAACCATTAATAATAACCATCAATATTAACCATTATATATTCACAGTATATTAACATATTTTGACAGTTGATGTTCTATATAAACCATTAATAATGACCATTCTATAATAATAACCATTAATAATAACCATTTATAATAAGCATTAATAATAACCATATATAATAACCATTAATATTAACCATATGAACAGATGATAATAACCATAGATTTCTCACCATTTCACCGTAGATTTTCACCATGGATCCACCTGAGGCGCCAGGAGGTGGACAGCTGCAAGATGGGTCCCAGCGACCTGGGCACCTGCAGTAGCACCTTGCGGAAGTCCCTTGGGAGCAGACCGGGACGCCGTGCCGGGACGGACCCGGGACCGGACCTGGGTGGGACCCGGTTGGGGGACCGGACCCGGGGTGAACTCAACGGAGCTAAGGTGGGAAGCTGGGACTTGGCCATGAAAAACCCATGGTTTGGTGGCAAAAGACTTCATTTTGAGCTATGGCAGCTATGGGTTGAGACATTTTTTTTTTTGGTTTGCTGAAACATCGCACCAGATATGTTTGGATAATTGTTGGTTGTGAGAAAACATGGTCAACCGCAAGATGAGTGGCTTGATGGGCGGTCTCCAGAAAGCCTCGATTTGGGAAACTCCGGTGATTGGACTGTTGGTGACCTGGGAGTCGTTGAAACCTGCCCAATCAAAAGCGCAAACAAAGCGTGGATTTCTGTAGAAAAACAATTGACATCAATTTGTGCACATACTTTAAGTATTCTTTAAGTTAGTTTAAGCGATGAGTATATGAGTTGAACTCAACCACCAATAATAGTTGTATTGCTACTGTGACATCATGTGAAATCTAACTAAGTTGCTGCATTGTTTATCCTTTGGTAAACTAACAGTTTGCGAACTGGAACATCACCATCTTTAAGAGGTAAATCAACTATTTCAATGGGCCATTTTCAAGAGCGGAATTGTTAAACTACCGGAATATCCTGAATATTCCCTATTAATCATTATTAATCACTTTTAATCGCTGTATAGAATCTTCAATTATTCATGAAATTACTGGAGGGTAACCATGTTGGACGACCGAGGTCCGCCAGCGCCACCAGTTTCTCGCTGTCGGAGCGCCTAAGGGCCAAAGCGCAGAAGGTGCCTATCAATTTGTGTGGCATAGGTATGGGAAAATCACGGAAATTAGGAGGTAAATCATCACGTGCCTTCATCGACCAATTGATTTTCATAGACCACGCTTTTTTTTTAACCGTAGTCTTCCTCTGGAACGTTAAAAAGAAACCGATGAGATTCTCCAAATAGGTGTGTGTGTGTGAACCATCTGAATAGATGTAAAACTTCTAATTTAGCAGGGGGATGGAGTGTGCTTCAGATGTCTCCATCCAACGAAGACGCATCTGTTGCACAGTGATATGGATTGGGGACGCTCAATCCACGTACCTGCTCAGTTTTTTTCATTTTCGTCCATGGCAACCGGCTAAGCCAAGTACCGGCATGTCGTTTTTTTCAATAGTTTTCAACCAAACGACTGTACGGTTTTCGCAATCTGACTGAGCTGCATCAGAACTAGTTAATTCTTCGAGCAAGGACGTAGAAAGCTTACTTCGCACTAGTTCACGTTGGGTCATCCGACCGTTCCTGTCAGGTTTAACTGAAGTGTTTTTGCACGTACGATGCATTCCACATCAATAATTCGATAAGCAATTTCTGAGCAAGTGTGAGCGTGCGTTTGTGTATTTATGGCTGTGTGTATGACCTACAGTCATGTCATAAGGACGATGTTTTACTGGTTCCTAAGCCACGATCTGAGAGGATTTTCCTATTCATCTTGAGGGATGGCCGGGGCAGAGTCCATTGCCTATAGGCAGTGCTGCCAACGGCTCATATATAGGTTTCAAGCGATAGTATATAATAGTATGTTGATGTCACCCATGATGCGTGAGACATTTTTCAAAACAGTTTTGGAATTGGTGTTTCCCCGTGTTTAGTAGAAAAGTAATTTTCCTGGGTTCAGCAACTCCATTTGTGGGCTGGTCATCCCTGATGTTTGAATGAGTGAAATCTCAGGACTTCACGAAGATTGAAATTGTATTAGTATTGATCAGGGATTTTTTTAACAAATGCCCTAGCCTTTCGGTTTTTCGGGCCATGTCGATCAGATGCTCCAAGTGACCGTCGTGTCTCTTCCCAGTGGTCACAGCGCAAGCCTTTCCATTCCGCAGTGCGCCACAGTAGGGGACTTGAAGATATTGACGCAGGAGTCTCTGGGAAAGCACTTTCTAAGGCTTGTCACCTCAAAGGGGAAAAATTTGAATAATCCATCTGAGCCTCTCTGGGCTGCAGGGATTGAGGATGGAGACCAGCTCACAGCGATTGTAGGACAGGCAAAGTTAGCCGCGACTGAAACTGCTTTTGCACTGTGGTATTGTGGAGGTGATGGAGTTGTCACCTGGGGCGATTCAGGCGATGACAGCTCCGCAGTCCAAGATCAACTGAAGGGTGTGTGGCAGGTTCAGGCTTCTCAAACTGCATTTGCTGCCATCTTGGAAGATGGCTCCGTGGTCACCTGGGGCCTTCCACATTGTGGCGGTGACAGCTCCGCGGTCCAAGATCAGCTGAAGAGTGTGCGGCAGGTTCAGGCTTCTGGAAG
>Ga0126342_10005747_pt1 | contig 21785 bp, 15 predicted proteins | sample Cyp1metagenome_FD_92528 | JGI IMG/M metagenome (GOLD analysis project Ga0126342, IMG submission 92528) | Coral microbial communities from Lord Howe Island, Old Settlement Bay, Australia - Cyphastrea 1 metagenome | ecosystem: Host-associated > Invertebrates > Cnidaria > Coral ... | reverse complement strand
TAAATTGTTTGGGCCAGTAACACATGATTTTGCCATGGTCACATGCCTGCTCTGGTTGAGGTTTGGTTTTTTGTCTATTTCCCTTGTTTTTCCTCTATTTCCTTTCTGAAAGCTTTCTCCCCCTGACCCACGAAATTTAACAAAGCCGCCTGCTCATCTCCATCAAGGAACTTCATCTTCAAACGTCTCAATCCATCCACCACGGCATCAAACCGAAGATCACCATTTGTCATCGTGATGAGTCTTTCAAAGGATTCGGCACCGATCTTTGACTGCTTCAGGAACAGGAATCCCAAGGCCTCCGATGGAAGCTCGACTTTGTGCTTCTTGACCTTCCTCACGGCCTGCTCAAAGCGTGACCTGAAGGCTGGTAGGTCGTCATCATCTTTCCTAAGGTCAGAGTAGAAGAGCTTATGCATAGCTTGATACAGTGACTCCAACTCCTCCTTCCCATAGTACTCAGGTTTGGAGAGAAGCTCCAACAATTGTTCACCATTGTCAGTTGAATCTAACCAGTCTGAGTCATCGATGAGATGACGAACATTATCGAATGCACGTCCTGTCAAAGCTTGCATCATTCTGGGACCTCGGGCTCTAGCTTCTATGTTGGTTGAGAACAGCACTTTGCACGAACCCTGTACTCTTCGAAGATGCCGACCTCCCTGCTGCCGTCATATGACGGTGGTGGTCCTATGGAACCTTTCTTGAAGTCCCCCGATGACCGATTGGTCCCCCTGTCAGCACTACTGCTGAAAGAGGACTCATCCTCCTCCTCATTCTCTTCCTCATTTCGTCTTCCCTGCCATTGGCGGGACATACCCTGATTTGCTCAGGCTCCGCGCCACCAGCTTTGGAACTATTGGGCTCACTGCAAGGCTAACACAGCAACAACAAGCTGCACACCATCCGCTCAAACTGTTTTGACGCGTGGCACAAGCAATACAACCCCTCAAGTCTATTCGGCCAAAACATCATGGCCATGCAAGATAAACCAAGGTGCAATGTGATGGACCTGCATGGATCTGTCACTTCTGGAATCATAGGTACCCCCATTTTGGGCAACCACCATATGGGTTTTTGATGTAGTAAACTGAACTTGATAGACAAATGGTGCTTTCATATCCTGGTTGAACTAAGTTCAAGCATCAAACATAGGAGCTTGACAATCAACATTGTGGGTTTGAGGATGAAAAATGGAAGGTTTCACTATTGAGAAAGGGGTTTGAACTATCAAACATAGTGGTTTAACTTATATGACTTACCCATGAAACCCTGGGTGGGGGGTTGACTATCAAACATGGCATGGTGGTTTAACTCAGTATCAAGCATTGAGGCTTAATTCGTAAAACTACGTATGGTTTGACTATCGAAAACGGGTGTTTAATTTAACTTGACTTAATTTTAATCGCCAAACATTCGGGTTTGACTATGACAAATGAGGGTTTAACTATCAAACATGGGGCTGAACAGTATGTAAGTATCAAACATGGGGTTCAAGTAAAAACATAACATCATATTTTAGCAATGATTGTTTAACTCTTGGTCTTAATGGGTGGTAACAAACAAACATCAAATGGAAAATAAAGCTAAGAAAAACAAAGAAGGATCATGAGTCACCAGCTAGTTCATTCATGTTCATTCTACATATCCACCATAAATGCAACAGTTTGCCACATTATAAATCAACAGACCTATTGTTTGGGGCCTCCTTCCTTCCTGTATAGTCAAAAAAATGTAATCTCCAACTATGATCCCTTTCATATCCAAAACCTGGGTAACATTTGGGTTATTCCACAAACGGTGTATGGGATACGAGCGTTCACAATAAAGCATCCCTTTCTTGCGCATCCTATTCTGAACGACCTATATACGTCCGTTTGAAAACCTTCTGACACAGAAACATACTCCAAACGAGTAAATGAGTGTAGCCACGAAAACCGTAAAGTGCCGTAAAGCATCATGCGAGGTAACAAAAATGGAGATATTATGAGATATTGATTATCTTAGACTGTCTCGGCAAAACATCCTTGTAACAGTGATGTCCCTCCTCAAACCTCCAACTTGCTGAATCGTTGATGTTTCCCTGTGATTGGTCTCTGATTGATCATTGATCCCCAACTTCTGTTTCTCCTGTTCTTTGCCTTCAGTTTGGCTGAGCAAATAGCCAGTTTTGCTGGCCAAATCGTGTTGTTTCTTTCCAGTTCTTTCCCATGTAAATGATCCATCCCGCCGAAATATGGTATAGCTTTCCATCCATACCCATATTACCATGGTCAGTCAATCCCAAGTATCCCGGATCATCCGCATTGCTGATTCTTTTTAAAATTCTATCCCATTATAAATCCACTGAATATCTGGGAACATTACAATATTTCCCACACCAGATTTAAGGCAATTTGGGGATGATTTCCCCCACCCTAACCATCATCGACCTGGTTTGGTCATGGCTGGGGTCGCTATAATCGACCCAATTCAATAAAATTTTGGTTGTGCATCGTTTTCTTTGCCATTCAACATATATATATAGAGCTTTATACCACTATTGACATCTATATACCATTATAACCCACTAAGTATCATAGTCTTGACATGTTTTGACTTTTTGATCCAATCCCCTGCTGCCACTGCGCCGTCATGGCCTCTCCAATTGCTGCATGGCACGTGCGCCATCGGCCTTCACCACGCGGTAGAGGTTTAAAGCCTGCGCCGTACTCGCCCGATGGCGATGGGGGTAGGGCCCAGTAGTGACTGTGTACCCGCTGGTAATTTAACATAGCTATTGAACATGGCCATTTATAGTGAGTTTTCCCCTTAAAAATTGTGATTTTCCATATCATATCATAATTATCTATGGAGGATCAGTGCCTGAAATTCATGTACCGATCCTATGTGAGATTTCCGAACCTTTTCTTGCACTTGTTTATATCAATCTCTATCAGTCTCCATACTTGTTTGGACTTATTGTTTTCGATTTGTCCATGCCTTTCCAAACAATACACATTTTCTCAGTTCTTTCATAGTTTTTAAGTTTTCCATGGTTCTTCCACTTCGACATGGCAGGTGCCCGGTTCACTCCGCCTCTCGAACGTCTTTGATCTTGTCGTGCACCTCCCGAAGGCCATCAACGATGTCAGGACCTCGGCTACACCAGACCGGTCATGCACCGGTCATCGCTGGGACATCCATGGGAAATTCCCGAACTAGCTATGATCGATAGAGGCTTCAAGATGTTTCTATAGCTGCATGTTTCTATAGCTGGGAAAATCAAAGTAAATGATGAATTGACGGGTTTTCATGATTTTACAGCAAGCCACGTTTGATTACCGGAGGGTAACTATGGTAAGTAATAATCTCCGTCAGTTGTGAACTCCAGCCCACTTAGTACTGGAACTGCAGGGCTTCAGGATCGGCACACGAGGGATAAGTGGATAGTAACCGTGATAGTTTTCCGTATATATATATACATATGCCCATTCTTGATGGGGTTTTCCCAGCGGCCCACAGTGTTTGAAAGTTTCATTCTTCTAACAGTTTGTATATAAGTGGGGATGATTCTTACAAAACATGTGATAGACCATTTTTGAATATGATTGGTATACTTAGTGACTTAATAAATGCTTCATGTTCGCGGGGATGATTCTTATAACCCATTTGTGGAAATAGCATTGATGTTTATCAGGGTCTGGTGAGTGGTACTAGTGGGGCTATAATGGAGAAAGTTGAGAACTGGTCAGTAAGTAGGGATATAGCACTGTTATCAATGGGATAACCCCAGGAATGTAGACATGAAGCACGATAGCCTCAGCTATTCTTTTTCTCCCTACTGCATCTAGTTCAAAATTCAAAACTCTGCCAAGTCTAGGAACCAAACATTAATAAAAACCAACTCGCAAAGCTCCCATGGTTCCCCTGCTCCAGGCCACTTCAAAACCAACCATATCTATGTTTGTCTCAAAATCAGTTTATGCAGAGAAAATGACTATGAAGTTCAAAACAAATGGGATTTTTCCATTGGTATTTGGGGCTTCAAATGTTGAGAGAAACCTGCATTGCATCGACTCCCAGAACCACCAATCTGCGGTATCCGCACCCAGGGCGGGATCTTTGCCCTTGCCCAAGCGAGGGTCCACCACACCATAGGCCTCATTTTTTCTGCTGCAGCTGTCCGAGCAGTGCCCAAAAACTCTAATAGTCCATTCCCACATAGAACTCTCTCTCTCTATATAATATATAAATATTAGTATAGGGGAAGTATGATCTTATTTATGGTTAAAAGCGACGGTCCTTATTCAAAAAGATCATGGTTGTTCATCAATGTTTTATAGTTCCCACAGTGGACTATGTTGCTCTCCGTTTCACTCAGTAGTGTAAGGTCCGCAAGAACCACTTAAAATCATTATGCATCCGACCTTAGATGTTCATAGATATGCACAGATATCCTGCAAAAAATGTGCCGGCTAGGTATAACACACAAATCATTGATAACTGTCCTGTTTACAGCTAAACATCGAGCCATTCGCTTCCCAAGCTAGGTTGACCTAGTGATTAATGTACATCGTGGAAAGCATCAGTCAGGGCGACTGATGTGGCCGAGCCAGTTCATATGAGCAAAGTGAGAAAGCAGCCTGGGCCTGGGGATCCGGAATCACAAGGGGAGAGTTCATGAAGCTCTGTCTTTAAATATCTGACATTAGATATAATAATATGTATTGCAGTTTATTACCATGCACACTCTAGGGATGCGTTTGTACTTGCAAGTACCTTCTGTTTGTGCATGTTTGTGTTGTGATTCAGGGGGCTCAAAAAGTATTTGAACCCATTGGAATATGTGTACATAACAATATTATGTATATATAATAGAGTATATACTTATAATATATTATAATTATAGCAATAATATGCAATAATAACAATTAATAATCATAATTAATAAAAAAAATAATGATAGTAACAAGAATAGTTATATATATATATACATAAGTGATCAAATAGTGATCATAGATGCGTATATCAAGTGCTGCCGAGATACCGCTTCGGATTCCATGTCTTCCTCACGGTGCGAGCTGCTTGGGCAAGTCGTGTCATTGTTTGTCTTAGGATCATCATGAGCAACGCATAGCAACGCATAGCAACGCATAGCAACGCATAGCAACGCACATGGACATCAAGTTAAACTGCTCGGTGGTTGAGCATCCATCCACAGGCCATTAGTCTATTCGGGAATATTTTCAGAATGATCTCAGGTGGGGATAGAAATGTCAAGTCTTTTTCCCGTTCGTCAAGTCGAAGCCTCCTAATCACTGGTCCGACCTGGACTTGAGAGTCTTGAGATAGGGCCATACTGCAACCGCCAAGCGCTCAATGATGCCGAACAAAGCATAGAGGTTGGCAATGTAGGCGCAGCGCATGAAGAGATCACGGCCAAGGGTGGGCGAAATACCTGCGAGGCTGTCGCCCTCATAGACAAGATAGGTTTCAGTTAGATATGCCCGAGACAAGGCCACCTTCTCTAGAAAGCCTGCTTCCATGAATCCGTTGGACGTGACCGCAAAGTTGTAGAGCTGATTCAAAGGCGCACTGAGAATTGCTGCCCCCATGGAGGCGATGAAATCGCCGAAAAACTGCTGTGGCCCTTGCGGCAGGCGCAGGCCGCAGAACTGCGCAGCTTTGGCGAGGCCAGCCTGACACGGAGCAGAAAAGACCCGGAGCCCACTCAAGGCCACGAAGTTTCGGAGCACATGGATTGATGACACAGGTCCCACGGGCATGAAGGGGCTCCACAGCTCAACCTGGTTATTCAACCCTGCCAGTTCCTGATCAGCATTGAAAGCCATCTGGGCATTCAACGTTTGGGATGCATAGGAGATGCAACTCTCGGCCATAGCACTGAGAATCACCGCCAGCAGTACGGAATTCAACATCTCCTTCAAGAAATGGAAGAGCGGCCCCATGACCATAAACTGAGGACAGCTCGGGGGAACACATGCCAAGCCGCCCGTCCATCCGGCAGCAAATCCTCCGGCAAAGACATCCATGTACAGCTCCCAAGCTGTTTCATCCGAGTTTTGACTCGCCAAGGTCAGGGCATTGCGCAAAGGTGTGAAGATGAAAATGCCAAAGGGTCCTCCTAGAGCCCCAGCAAGCACCAGGGGTGTCTCCGGAAGCCTTAAAGAAGACGCGCCACTTCTGCGGCAGCAGCGCCCAAAAAAGCTGCGGGACTTGGTATCTGGGCCATGGAAAACTGGTGCAGAACTCATGGCGCCCGAACTGAACCTATACTATCTATGCTTCGCTTCACTGCTGGAAGCTTGAACATCTGCGGGAAAGCCACCAGCTTTTCGTTACCAATCAAGCCACATGCAAATGATGAGGGCATGTTTCAATACAAAGTCGAACTTTCAACAGCTCCATGAACCTGAAACATCCACAAACATGGCAAAATCTGGCAATTTGACTCCTTTTGCGCTCCCTCACCTCCGGCAACCCTCGCAACTGTCCTGCATTTTGGTCTTGACGGAAACCGCTGGTGTTGTCATGGCACCCAGATTTTCTTCATCGGGATATTCGCCTGGGCCGGAATCAACCGAATCCTTCGGAATGAGGTGCTTCTTACCCTCCGGAAATCAAACAGGGCAATGAAAAATCACCTCTATAGATAGTTTCCCAAGAAAACCTTCGCTTATAGAATATGTTCAATTGCCATGTTTGATTACCGGGAGGGTAAATTGCATAGCCCAACCTAGGGACCTTCACAGAAAGACTCTCACAAATGAACTTCTCGTTTGGAAAAAACTGAGGGTATGCTTTCAGCATGGGAATTATGGTAAAGACTCATACTCATATTGTTTCCATCTGGCAGCAATGAACTGTGACATATGGGAGACAAGAAGATATGTGCTCCGCACTCATTTGATATTGAAAACAACTAGTTAGCGTATCTTGGTGAGCTAAAGTTCATTCTGTCAGAGATACGGGCCGCTTAGGCTTCCTTCGTACGTTCAGCTGCAGGAGAGGAAGCATACCCAAAGGGGTAACACTCAGCTCAAGGCCCACTGCATAACCTTCTTCTGCTCCTGGTCCGAGTTCGGGAGCTGGGGAGTGCAGCTGACACGACATAGTGAATCCTTCTGGCTGGCCAAAACTTCCGCCGTAGAACAGGTCGTTCTTCTTGACGATTTTCTGGAATAATATTAAAAGAAACATTATTGTTTATCCGTTCCCAGACTGTTGAAATAAGCATACTTAATCATAACAATGACAAATCAATGAGAATGAATAACAAAACATACAGGTCTATCAACTGCGAAGCTATCAGATTTCAGGAAGGTACAATGTGAACATTGAGATGAAATCTCCAGTAGAAGACAGGTCTTTCCAAGCCTTTTTTTCAGTATCTTCATGTGGCCGTAGATCAAACCCTGGTACCTTGGCTTCAGATCAACATAGCTGATAAAGCTTGATGTGCCCCCATCAATATGAGAAAACCGTGGCTTTTGACCGACACCTATTTCATCTTCCAATTTCCAAGTGGAGTCATACACATAATCATAACATAGTTTGCCACCCGCTTTTCCCATGTTTCCCAAAGATCAACAAAAATGAATTTAAATCCAGAGGTATTTTATGGATTTGTATGGTATTTTTGTGTGTTTTCAACAGTGCAAACAAAAAACACATATTTTCCCAAACCCATTTTGATGAAGGAAGTAGCTCCTGGAGCAGCTTCGGGAGGGCCTCGCTGGGGGGTTCATGGTCCAATTTTGGGATCAAAACGAGGAAGATACCCTCCGTTTTGTTTAAACAAAGCTATGGAAAAATCAATGAACATCACGATTTCCAATAGGTAAATTATCCATCGATGGTTCATTTTCCATAGCTATGTTAAATAAACAAAGGCAACTGGATAAACAGCTTGAGTGGGGAGAAGTGACCAACATGATGACTTAAGTAAGAAGTTGGCTGCCAACTACGGGGATTTCAGTAGCGGGAATAGACAATTAACTCGGAAGAAACAACATGCATCTTGAATGATACAGTGGTCGAAGCCCTAGTACCGTGGGTAATGAAGATAATTCAGTCTTGACGGTTTTTGGGACGTTCATCTATCTATTTATCTATCTATCGATCTATCTGTAATTCTATCTAAGTATAAATATATTATATATGTCTTTGATTGTCATTGATTGTAATTGTATCTGCCCATGTTGGGTTGGTTGCTATGAAGTATTGACCCGCATCCATGTATGCCGCTATGAAGTATTGACCCGCATCCATGTATGCCAACTTAGGGATGCAATGAACAATTGGTAGGGATATCATGCTGACAGCGCGGTTGAGCCGCCCCCATCCCAACATATTCTTGGTCAACTGGAGTAACTGCTTCAACCCAAGTCAAGAATGGGGAACACTGAAAAACATCAATTAGTTTCTCTAAACAAAACCCATGTTGCGACCCAAAATAATGAGCCTAGGCTAGGCAAAGAAATCGCAAGCCCAGAGACTGGAGAGTGGACCAAGGGTTGATCACGCATGTTCACGCATTGAAAATTGGTGACTACATGGGTGTTTGTGAGGCTGCCCTCCTGTATTCTCAACCAATCAATCGCAAGAGGACAGCGCAAGCCATTTCGGGCATCAGGCCTCCATATCCTCCGTAGCCATCGTCATAGCCGTAACCATCGTCATAGCCATAGCCATCGTCATAGCCATAGTCGCCACCTGAAACTGAAGCACATGAAAACCACCTGCTTGGAGCCCCCTTTCCAAAAGGAAACTGGGATCAAGTGCTACAGGCAAAAGAGAAAGTCATGCCTAAGTCATGCCTACGGTGCTTCTCCGCACGGCACCGCTGTTTTAAAAAGTCACGCCGAAGTCATGCCTAAAGGGCTTTCCTGCATGGCACCGCGATGATTGCAGTACTCACTCAATTGATGTGCTTTCAAAATGTTCTTACGGCCATTCCTCTTGTTTTAGTTGGGGTACTGTAACGTCCTTCATTCCAACCAGCATGTGTGCAGACGCTTTCCTTCCTTGTATCTTTATAGCTGGGATGGCATAACACTTCCAATAGGCAAAACAAAGATGAAACAACACCAAAGTTCCAAATGATCTTTGCCAAGCAACTGCAACCGGTCTTGGGGTATGTACACGTACGTACAACTTGATGCAGAACATGGGGAAACAAGCAATATTGTTGACACCAAGGCCTTCCCTTGGATCTCTCTCTAGCTCAATGAAGAGGCTTTACAGATTTTACATTTTGGAGCACCCTTAAAAAAGCACACGTAAAAGCACACAGGACTGGCCTCCATATCCGTAGCCGCCATAATCCTCGTAGCCGTAGCCGCCGTAGCCGCCGTCGTCGTAGCCATAGTCGTAACCGTAGTCACCATGGCCTCCGTCGACAGGTCCAGCAAAATGAGCCACACATTCAAAACACAACATGGCTTCGTCCCAAAAATGGGGTGGATATATTGCAAGTCCTGGCAATTTCTATGGGAAACATGGATAATTCGTTGGAAGTTTAGGGTTACCTCTGATCAAATCTGGTTGATGGTAGCTATATCATCTTTTCACAATTGGTTCATCGGGGATCATCACCCCAGAACACGTGTGGGTCAAGTCGTTGGGTACCACCAATGAAAATGTGTGGCCTAGCCTGGGAATGACCAAACTTGACCGAACAGATCCAAAAATAAAACAATCTGTGGTTCTGCTACATCTCAAAATCTTGCTTCGCACTGCTTCACGCTAAAATGTCGAAAAACTCTGAAATTTATACCCAAACCTCAAATAAAACTGTTGGATTTCTGTACCATGCCATGAACTGCTCAATGATTTTCGGGACAAGCCTCCGTGCTGGTCCTCGGAGTTTCAGAGAGGATGCGTGGCTTTTCACTCTTAGGGCAACTTCAAAGATCAAGGTTTAGAGGTTGATAACTTCCCAGGAAAATACCGGGAATACAAATCATTTCAAAGGATTTCAAAGGAGTGAAACACCCAATGACCTCATTTTTTTTTGCAACCAACTTCCATACGTTTGGCTGGAACTGTTAAGACACCAGCCTTCAAGTGATCTGACCCGTCAACATGTGTTGCTTTTGTGGTTGCTCCAAACACCCCAGGGAAACTCAGGGGACATGTTGGTCAATGTAGGAGGGTTCAACTCACGCACATTCCCCCTTTTTGTAGCTATGATTCAGCTATCACTGAAAGTCCGGGCTCAAGGTGGTTCCATCCCATGAAATACTCACTGGTGTGTCTACGTTTCCTATTATGGATTATCATAACTGTATAACCCCCATTAAATCAGCTAGTATAAGTCCCAATAAGTCCCTACATGAACCAATCAACCAGGGTATTCTTCATGGCTCAATTGATTTACTATGTGAAACTGATTTTGAGGGTCCAAAGCCCAAAGCTCTGAGCGCTGCACGAAGGATGATAGCATCTTTGGCACTCCTGAGGACGTGGCATGCCAACGTCACTTGGGATGATAATCCCAAAGAGGATCAAGAATAATACACACACCTTCGGTCATCAAACGTGGCTGGAAAATCCCTCGACTTGTTCGTTGATTCTCACAGCGAACTAAACCTCTATTCATATGCTGATTCCCAGCCAGCCACGTTTGATGACACCAGAGGCTGCCATACCCGATCCCTCTCCTGTTGCCAGCTGAAGATTGGCAACAGGAACGGCATTGTGGAATGGCAAAGCTTGACCGGTGCAGTCTGCGTCAAAGAAGGAGAACACACATATGTATATATATATATATGTAACGTGTATGTATGTATATTCATACAATATATATATAATTATATATATATACATATGTATATATACGGGATTTATATACACCTATCTACACACGTATGATTTCTATGACTATCATAATATAAATCAATCTGCTTGAAGCTTGAATGCAGTAGCGGACATGGCTTTCCTCCTTTAGTTCAGCCTTTGCTGTCACATCACAGGCCTACTGGAAATATCTCGGTATCAGGACATAGTTGGTCACAATCTGAATGTAATCATCATCAACCAACAAGAGCTTGGCAACCGTTAATTTGTCCGGGTATCCCAACCTACCTATATCTCAGTAGATAGCTCCAATTGGAAACCAGCACCGGTATCTGTACCGGACAAACCGCTTCGCCGCTGAGCCAGGGCAAAAAGAAGGGAGCAACCTCAAACTCTGCTGCATGGATGAGTGTGACAAACAACCAAAGACAATACTGTAGACACAGTTAGAATCTTTGGGCAACAGCAACAACAACAGCTGATCATCAATGAAGCAAAAGTCTACTGAGCAATCTTTTATCCATGAAGCAAAATGCTTTCCTGGTGGAGTTCCAGTCATGCAATCGCATGAGCATAAGTAGCAACCGCAGGGTTTCAGCCCAGAACTTCACAGGCCATTACTTTTCTGGGTCCATGTTCAAACCCAGACCCAGGATTAAAACTCTGAGTTTCCAGTAACTTTAAGTAGTCAGTATTCCCCAAAGATTTACCAACTACTAAACATAGCCACAGAGCATCACCACCTTCAATAGGTAAATCTTCTGTAAATGTTTTCCATAGTTACAAGTATCTTGGTTTACTGGAGAGTAATAAACATTTTCCCCACATATGATCATATGGATCCAGTTTTGGAAAGAAAACATTCTTGGGTTTTTGCACACTAGTTGGTCGGAATATGTCGGAATGGGATTGCTGGTCGTTGTACCAGTCATGCCCAGAAAAGAGGTCAGTTGCCACTACCCCCCACTAATCAAACGTGGCAACGGAAAATCCTCCAGACATCAAGGTTTGAATGGGAAAATCATCTATATAGTCTATATATATATATGTATGTATATATATATATATATATGTATGTATGTATATATATATATGTATGTCTATATATATATATATATTATGGTGATTTCCAATTGCTATTTTCGATCATTGGAGGGTATCTAATTATCCCTCCAGTAAATTATAAAACAGTGTGGAAAACCCATGGGTGAAGCCCCAGGCTAAATCATCTACACATGGCAAACTGTGGGTTTTCCATATCAATTTGTTAATTTACTGCAGAGTAAAAAAAACGTGTAAAACACTATACACAATAACCATCCCATTCTATTCCGATACGTCCATTATAATCAATATAGCTCATTATCTAATCTTGGCTTCCCCATTTTCCGTCTTCCAAAATGAACTCCTTGGCTTGATGATAGCCCTTAACACATCACTCAGGACTCGATTTTTTGCGGGGTCGATGCGGTCCGGTCAACCAAGGCTAACCTGGCAGCAAGCCCAGACCAGTGCTGTGTAAAAGAAAAGGGGTTCCTGCAGTTCCCTTCATCCAATTTGCGGAGATGATAGGTGGAGATGATGGAGATGTACAGAACCTGCGATTTCTGATGACTTTTGGTTATGGATCTTCTGACTACCTTGGAGAAAATATTGCAAGATCTTGCATGCGTGAACAAATGACCAAAATCCGGAAGCTTGTCCTTTGAGCACTCCGATAATTGTTTGAGGTGGTCATCAACTCCAAACAAACAACATCTCAGATCATCCATGTATTCTCTGATTCTATCTAAGTTTAACACAAACGTCACCCCCATTTATCTTGTAGGTAACTACATGGAAAGCGGAGGATAGAACGCCGCCTGTTTTTCCAACCGTTGCGAGTTCACTTTCCCTGTGTTTTCTCAGGGTTTTTTGCTTTCGTCCATTTTTTGGACCCTTTCAAATCCTGCGAAAAACTACTTCGTTCTTGCAATGTGTTATGTGTAAGTGTTCATTTCTTTTTATCACAAGCTTGGCAGGACGTGAGTTAAATTTTGATACACTTCGATAGGACTGGCGCTACAGCGTGTCAGAAGTTCCGAAGGAAAAGTGCAGAGCGTAACATCAAGAGCGTGTCAGAAGTTCCTAAGGAAAAGTGCAGAGCACAACATCAAGAGCGTGTCAATAGTTCCTAGAGAAAAGTGCAGATCGTAACATCAAGAGCGTGTCAGAAGTTCCTAAGGAAAAGTGCAGAGCGTAACATCAAGAGCGTGTCAGAAGTTCCTAGAGAAAAGTGCAGAGCGCAACATCAAGAGCGTGTCAGAAGTTCCTAAGGAAAAGTGCAGAGCGTAACATCAAGAGCGTGTTAGGAATGAGCATGTTCCACGCACTCGGAACAGGACGTTAATACCCTACCCCACCCCACCCCACCCCACCCCAGGGAAACGTGCACAGCGTAACATCAAGAGCGTCTTAGAAAGGAGCATGTTCCACGCACTCGGAACAGAACGTTAATACCCCACCCCACCCCACCCCAGGGCAACGTGCACAGCGTAACATCAAGAGCGTCTTAGAAAGGAGCATGTTCCACGCACTCGGAACAGGACGTTAACCCCACCCCATCGAAACAGCAAGAACGCGTGCAAAAAGTAGAGAAACAGAAAAACGCACAAAAGCAGGCGGCGTTCTATCCGCCGCCAACCAACTACATATATCCATGCATGTATATATATAATTATATATATATATATTATACAACATGTATATCAATTTAGATACCGTAGCTGGCTGTCAGATGCAACTTTCTGAAACTTATGGGTCCATGTTTCGCCCCAGAATTTAAATCTTTAGTTTCTTATTAATTTTTAAGGACCGTTGACCAAATATGTCTAAGATTTCCCACAGTTGCATGGATCTGTAGCCACTATAGTCAATGTGCATCCAGTTCAACAGTGGGAAAGCCAACATTAAATACATGTTGATCTATCTAAAATAGGATACCCCTTTAAACAAAGAATGGGTTGGAACCTAATGTTCCCAATTAAAATTTCACAACTGGTAGGTATACAACCCATTTCTGGTCAAACAAAAATGATTATAAACTTTATTAAACATGATGAAACCCATCTGACGGGTGGGGATTAACATGCATAATCATTTTTATTGGTCCGCAAAAAAAATAGAGTTGCAGTTTATAGTTTATATAGTTTATATTTATGGATGTTTATGGTTATTTTCCATTTATAGCCGCTAGAGGCTTGATTTAAACCATCCAGTTGACCCTTGACCCATCGACCTAACCTGTGAAGCTCTCGAAGTCGCGCAGCCTGTCATGGTCAGTGGTCAGTAGGGTGGTGGCTTCAAATGGAGGCTAAATAAGATGGTACCCCAGCTGGATGATGCTGGATGCTTTATTTATGTTTATTTCATGGAACATCCTGTTTTATCCTATTACAATGGATGATTTGGGTGTACCCCCAGTTTAGGACACCTCCAAATTGGGGTAAAGGGACCACCCAGATTGGTGAGATTAATAGTTCTAGGGTAACTTAGACTCTATGGACATGTCCACCCCGACATCCACACACCCTGGGCGCAAAGAAAAGAACACACCCTAGGGGTATTGAACCATTCATTTTTGGTCATGATCACCATTTGTGGGTCATTGTGATCATCTTGGCCCATACCCAAACAGGAACAGATCAAAATGCAAGGACTAAGATGGACTAAGTACGGCTCAAAGTATTTTGGTAAACTTTATACTCAGACTCAAACGCTTCCCATATTTAAAGGTATCCAGCCCATACCACTATTGTTCCAGAGAATGTTTACAAGAGTGACCGATGTTCCAGTGAATCTAAATAAATATACAATACACAGATGACATGGAATCATGAGATGTGGTCAAAAGTGTTCAAACAATGGAACACATGCCTCATGTATTCCTTTTCCCAATACAGACATGAACCAGTTTCCCACTATGGGCGATTTGGTACTGGGCTCACAGTCGCTCAGATAGCTCCTCCAACACATGGGCAGCTAATTATTTGTTTTACATATTTCCTGGATAAACAATACCAAACACGAAGCTTCATCAGCATGTCACATTTCATCACCATTTCGATTAATATTGAACAACAAAAATTTGGGGAATCATCAAGACCCCCACCAAACTGGTGAAATTTTTGTTGGTCAGATTGCAAACATTTATATGTTATTGCTAAATAAACCAGTTTTTGCTGCCAACCATAACTGGATCCATGTTCAACCCCAAACTTAGGATTTCACTCTTTACTTTCTATTATATAATTTTATCTAATTTTCTGTATACCCCCAAATATTTCAAAGTGTGTCCCACTTCAAAAAAAACATCGCCAGCTCCGTTCAGCCTCTTCTGCAAGCTGCTGGGTCTCTTGAACCATGGCGCTTTCCAGCTGTGCCAAGTCCTCCTGAAACGGCGAGACTAAAAAGGCTACCGAGGCGGTCGGAGATCATTTGACTTAGCAGTAGATCTTCGCCCGAACACAACAGTTACAGTACAACATGTTACAACAATTGTTCAGCTGGATGACATATGATACATATGCACCTTCGTTTAGAGCATCCGTACTGTAACCCATCAAGCTCCCAGGCTCCAGAAACCATGGGGGATCACTGGGTATCAAAGCCAACATGTGGACGACTTGCTAAAACGGCTGACGATCAAAAGAAAACAACGCGATTCAGGGTGCATTCCCAAGAATTCCTAGCAAGGGTAGACTCCAATACATCCGAGTTTTGAAGGGACTACAAACCCAATTCCGAAGCATTCATTTGCTTCAGTACTCCCAGCCAATGATTTTATCACCTTGGGACCGGCGATGTGAAACAACCTTGCCGATACTGGGAAAATGCAAGGAGTCCAGACACTGGTTGATTCATCACTTCCTAAACCGTTGAAAGAAACATCAAACAATCATCAAAGGTACCCATTTACCTCGTTTTCCTATGGTGATATCCGCGAAAAATGCAAAGTACACCACTTTGTTTGTGCAGTTCTTCACATTTTTGTTGTTTTCTGATTTCGCATGCTCCTGTCCTGTCTTGTGTGCCCTTGATTGTTCGTGCTTTTGTTTGGCATGTTTTATCGGAAAAAACAAATGACTATCCATGGAATCAAAGAAATAACTCTCGAATTAAGATGATCAAATTTAAGGAAAAACAGCCTATTTTCATGTAATCCATATATATATAATTAAATATATCTATCTATCGATCGATCTATCGATCTATCTATCTATCTGTCTATCTATCTGTCTGTCTGTCTATCTATCTATCTATCTATCTATCCTCTCTATCCTATCTATCTATCTATCTATCTATATTTTATATATATATATACATATATATATATATACATATATATATATTACATATATATATACACATATTCTCTATGTATATATATACATATGTTCATTGATGTTCAACTTTTCAGGGTGAAACCATGTGAATCCCCCGTTCGCTCCAAGGTGTGCTCCAACGCCGCGGTGTTTTCGTCGGACGCCGAGGGCACCGATGGCGTCGGCGCTGCCTGTCGTTGGCGCAGGAGGTCGCGCTCTGCCTGAGCAAACAAAGGAGATATTGGGAAAAACATGGTGCTTCTAGGGAAAATAGAGGATTCGCTTTGGCATATCATTTATTCTCACTCTTTGGTTGTTTGAATGGGACCCCTCTATTAATCAACCAGACAGTGGGAAAAGGATATCTATGATTGGGAATATATTGGAAATATATTGGCGATAAAATGGACATCTACTGGGAATGTTATGGGAATGGAATTAGGATATAATGGGGAAATCATGGGTATCTCATGTTGGTTGGTTGAACAAAACAGCAATCGTTGGTATCATTCGATTGGAATCAGAAAATATCAATGGTTTGACAACCAACATTTTGATCCGGATTAGGGATGCTAGATGCCAATGATTCTTGATTGACTGTGACCAATGACCATTGTTAATTGGGATCGAAGATACCAGTATAGCGAATGTCATTGTAAATATATACTAAAAAACATCATATGATTATCATATGATTAGTGTATCATTACGAGCAATTCTCATAACAGTTGTTGATTGTTTGTGCTAGTAAGATCGACGATGATGATGATGACGACGATGATGACGACAATGATCACTATTGTTGCTGGGTTCTTTGTTGATGAGTTATGACCCTCTGCAAGTTCAATCCTGATTCTCCTCGGAAGAAAATGAAAGTGACCTCAGAACGCTATCTGGCATTCTTGTGGAAAGCGTCCAAACAACGGCAGTGTACACACATGATTGTTTACGGACATTGCCTGTTTTTGGGCAAATGTTGCTCGTCTTATATCGTCAACCAAAAAAAAATGGAGGCCAACTTTTGGCTGTTTATTTCTGCCTAGAATCACAGTATGCCACGCCACTTTGTATTTGTATGACATGCATATTATGATCATATATGGCTATTGGTCAAAACCCTGGCACTTAGTGAACCCCAAAATAGCTGGTAAATGGATGTTCATCCCATTAGAATTGATAATAATAGGTTTTGACCCACCCCCATATGTATTTCGAAAATCTCAACATGAAACTCACACTGAGACGCCACTGGGAAGGGGGCCTCCTTTTGCCGCTGCATCTGTCTTTGCGAAGCCAAGAGGTTCTGGCAGCGCGTTGCGCTTCTAAGGGATACTCAGTATGGGTGGCTTCAAAGGGTTGGTTTACCTGCCACTTCTGAGCCTTTTGCTACTTAGAATGGGTTTCTTTAACCCAAAAAAATCCTGCCATTTAAAACTGTCCAACTCAAGACAGCCACCAGTGCCATAGCTCACCGTCCCTGGCCTGCAAGTTCTGCTGCTTTCTGGCGGCCTTGGTTCCAGGGGTCCACAAAACTCACACTCTTGAACTTCTCATTGAAACCCCCAAAAAACCCAAACAATGTGTGTTAACATGTTTCTTTTTAAAGATGTTAAGCCTGTTAAGCTCTGATTCTTGAGCTCCATGTTAGCTTTCAGAAGTTATAGAAAAGCAAAGCGACCCCAAAACACAGAAGGAACGCGGCTGTAAATCTAGAAACAACAATGGGAAAACGGCTCAACCGATTAAACCTTTATTACAATCAGTTACTAATAACAATAAGGGGGATTCATAGTGTTAATAACAAGATGGATAATCCAAATCATGGCCATAACAACCCCCAGGATCAATATTAGTACGTACTATCACTCATCCACCAACCATACAAACATCTTTTGAGGTTGTGCATCCGGGAAACCTCTTCCCCACGACGTCGCTCATCGCTCAGCTGCTCCCTTGCCTGGACAAGGGGGCCGTTGGACCGGCTGACTGAAATACTTCGCATTGTTCAAAACCGCTGTTGGTTGATTGCTATATGGGTTTATACTATTCATATACGGGATCTATATGGGTTTAAACTATTCAGTATAATCAATGGGCATTTCAGGATCCTAAAATGGAGGTACTGTACCATATAAGGCCATATTTTGTGGGGATATTCCCTTACATAGGCCTTATATAGGCCTTATATATGGTAGGTACCTCCAGTTTAGGATCCTGGAATGGCCATTGATATATTGGGGAGTATCACAATCAGAATTCCTATCAACCAGCTTACTTTTAAGGTGGTGTCTACTAACTAGGGTCTATGGGGGATATAACTATAGTCAATGGCAATGGTATTTAAAAACCAACTTTTAACTGTGGGGGCCACCTTGTAGAGTCTCAGATTGTTGCATCTTTGGAAACCACCAGATATAAATTCTCATAAATGAATACAGGCAAGCCACACCAAACTGGAAACATGCTTGGACTTTCCAGGGCATTACGGGACCGGACCGGACCAATGGGACCAATGGGAGATGCATGGGGATGTCCCGTTTTGAGATGGAGTAAATCATCATTAAATTACCAGGGCTTTACTTTTCCATCTATCCGGGAATAACCATACAGACAATTATGTATATATAATTGTATATATATATACATATATATATAACTGGCAGGACTCATGATCCTTACCCAGAACTCAGCATCCTGCATCCCTGGCTTCTCGGATAGCCAGCAAATTTGCAATGGAATAACTCCCACAATCTCCAACTGATCAACTGATCAACTTAAATACGACTTGCACACCATAGCAATTCATAGCAATTCATCAACCAACTTCGGCTGGGGCCATTCCCACCATTCTCACCATTCCATTCCCATCATCCCAGGCATCTCAAAGCCTGGTCCAGTTCTTGCTGAAGTTTTTGCACCTGCGAGGGTAATGGTGGTAGCTGTGGTGAAGTGTAATGGTGATTTCATGGCAATTTCATGGGGGGTTAAGCATCAAACATGGAGATAGTCATGGGAATTAGCATAGAATGGGAAAATCTATCAACGGGATATGTATAAGTGGATATTACCCTCTGGTCACTTGTTACACTCTGCGAACTGGCAGCCATGGCACATTCAATCCAATTTAGTTTCATGATTTATTTGTTCAAAACGATGATGTTCCATGTCGCAAACTGCTACTCATTACCAGAGGGTATTCGTACATATCTTATACGACCTTGAGAAGGGTCAAGCCTCCTGCTAATTCACAATGCCTTTTTGAGCCTAATTTGGCCATCCTACCCTTCATGCCGGGACATCTCAGGGCACCCTGGCAGAAGTTGCAGTTCATCAAGTGCATAACACATGTTTTACAGCAAGATATGTACTGTATATGATTATAACACTACATACATATACATATATATATATATATGTATATACACATGCAACCGATATACTTGTGTATATGTAGATCATTAGGCGTATGTCCCTGGGGCATGTTCCGCCTAATTGGAACCTGGACATTTGCCCAGGACTCCTCTGATATATCCTAGTCATTTTCTTTGGAAGCTTTTGGACACCTGCTAGGAACAATTTATTCTCACTTCAGGAATATTTCAAGGATCAACGTAAATTCCGGGATGTTCCACATTTTCCCCTTCCCTCTCAAGGTCACCCATCAGTTCTGCTTATGCACTTGTCAGCATCAGCCGTGGAGCCAGTGCATTTTGTGGTACCCTATGGCAAGTCAAACCCATGTATTATGTAGTGTCATTTATAAATCAACATGACAATCATTTGATATGTACTTGTATATATATATATGTTTCTTTTACTATATAAACATTAACTTTTTGTGTGTCTAGTGTAGACTTCTATGTAGATATATAGACAGGTGTACATATATATATATATATATACATATGTGTATTCACATATATATATATATATATATTTCTCGCTCTCTCCCTACACATTTATATAACCATCCTGGAGTAGATAGAACATGGGATTTTCAAACGTATTTCCATTCTAGAGATTTGTTTAAGTTGAAATTTCCATATCAGCGGGGATATCACAGGGACACAATGGGGATAAAACCGACATGAAAGAAATTGTGATAGATCGTAAGAAGTATATAGACCAGTGGTTTCATAGATACACAACTAAATATATGTCTATCTATCTTTCTTCAATATGTATATATATATGTGTATATTAAAAACATATATCAATACACAAATAGACATTCACAGATACATATATATATATATATACACATTTATATACATTTGAATAAACACATTGTTTACCCCGCGCCAAGATTTTTCGAACTCTTTCCCCGGGCGCCTCGCTACGCAAGGCCTCCGCCTGCGCGCTGACGCTGGCGGCGCTGAGCACGGCCTCGTTGATGGCCAGCTGCTGGCTGCTCGCCGCCAGCCGGAGCTTGGACCTGGGCTGCTGGGCCGCGGCCGTTGGCGAAACGGTGAAACCGGTGGATAAAAAAATATAAATAATGTGATATTTAATGCATCTAATGCATCTAATGCATCTAATTCAATTTGGATCATAAGTGTAATATGGTGTATATAACTATATGATGACATATAAAAACAATAGGATTTTATAGTGATTTAATCTGATTTAATGGGATATGAATGGGATATACCCTCTGGGAATTTGTTACAGTTTGCTATTGAATTGAACATGGCCATTTTGTTCGCTGATTTACTTATCAAATATTGGGATGTTCCATAGCTACGTTAGTTTACCAGAGGGTAATGGGATATTTAGTGCATCTAATTTGGATAATGGCTGGAACTATATACAATATATAGATGTACTAACTGCATGTAATAAGATAGGTGAAACTAATGTCGATGTGTCCTCTATATATATAATGGACATATTTAGATATAATGGGGACAACAGCAATGGGGTATGATGGTATGTTACTCTACCAGTAGTTTAAACATGAAAATCATGGCCCATAAATAGTTCGATGATTTACAGTACCGACAGCGATTTTGCATAGCAAACACTGACCTGTTCCCATTTTGAGGTGTGTACCTACAGCAATTAAGAGTTTACGTGTAAAACAAAATCTTACCTACAACAGCCTGTTTAACCATGGTTTTGTTTATTTGGAAGCAAGAACATGTTACCTGGAACAATGATATCTTTATCTGTAAAACTGTAAATTGACGTTTTACCTGCATAGATGGAGAACGTTGCTCTGATTTTGCGAATAGTAATTTGGGGATGTGAGCCACAAAACACATGCGGCATATTAAGGTATACGGTATATACTACGGCAAAACTTGGGGAACACTTTGTTTCACAATGTGTGGTTCCGCCTTTGCCAACACACTTCACTTGTATCTGCATCTCAGTAAGTGGTCTGCAAGCGATATGTGACACACACACATTATATATTTAATTATATATGTATATATATACATATATATATAGTCATCCTGAAGTAGATAGAATATCGGAAATTTTCAAAAAGGATTTTTTTTAAAAAAATAATAGTTGGAATATTTTCAAAACCCTCAGTTTTTACACGTTTTTCGTCTTTGTTAAGTCATTTTTAGCCAGTTTTGGACACGGGTCTGGGGAAATTTTGAAAAATAC
>Ga0126342_10005746_pt1 | contig 21786 bp, 24 predicted proteins | sample Cyp1metagenome_FD_92528 | JGI IMG/M metagenome (GOLD analysis project Ga0126342, IMG submission 92528) | Coral microbial communities from Lord Howe Island, Old Settlement Bay, Australia - Cyphastrea 1 metagenome | ecosystem: Host-associated > Invertebrates > Cnidaria > Coral ... | reverse complement strand
AATATAATATAATATATAATATAATATAATATAGTATAATATAATATAGTATAATATAATATACTATAATACCATACAACATAACATAATATCATATAACATGAAATCATATAATATAATATAATATATTATAATATAATATAATATCATACAACATAACATAATATCATATAACATGAAATAATATAATATCATATAATATAATTTAATATAATATTATATAACATGTTTTACAATATAATAGACTATAATATATATAATACAATATAATACAATATAATATAGCATAATATAATATATTGTACTATAATATACGTGCATCATCCCCCAAAGAAGATTGCATCATCCCCCAAAGAAGATAGATTTCAAGATTTTACCTCTATGTTACTTTTGCTAAAGGACTTGTACAAAATTTCTATCTTTTTTGGGGGGTTGAGCCCTCCTATTGCAGAGCTCCTTGGACTTTCGAGTCTTGGGGCACTCGGGTTCCACCTTCAGTGCCTCGGCAGCTTGTGTGGTCAGCCCATGAGATCCATGATATCAATAATTGGTTAAGTTATTTACTATTCAATAATAATAGTGATGAGAGTGATAGCCATTGTTATATGTTGTTATCAACCATGGTTCAAAAATGATGATGATGATGATGACGATGATGATGATGATGATGACACGACGACGACGACGATGATGATGATGATGATGCTGGTGGTGGTGTTGCTGATGATGACGACGACGACGACGATGATGATGATGATGCAAACAACATGCATGAAGACTATGAAAGATTATGAAAGTAGACATAATCACAAGTGAAAGTATTATTGTAATGAGAATCGTCAGAATGGTGGGAGAAGAATGATGAGTCAAAAAAATGACTCACGATAATTTTCACGATCATCTCACACGCATTATAAAACATGGTCACCGTCCTCGTCATAATCTTCATCATGAAATTCAAAACCATTCACGTCGCATAGTAATAGTGGCACGATATCTCAATGGGCATTATTAGTTTGACACATGTTTCTTTATTCGCAACTTTCTTTTGGCGGCATCGTTTTGGTGGCTCCATGGCCGTCTGGTACGAGAGTCGGGGAATGCTTAGGTCCCTTAGCCTTAGATGCTACTGGTACAGCGCCTCCGTTGCCCTCAGCAGCCCACAGCCAGTTCTGCATCGTTGGCCTTTTCCGCGGCCAATTTATTGATGGGCCCTCCATGCCCATCCTGGCTGGTTTCCATGGCCAGGCTGCAAGGAGCAATGGTGAATCACCAATAATAGGGGCTTATTGATGGCTTATGAACCATCAAGAAGCATTAATAAAACCTCTTACCATCTGGCTATTTAACATAGCAATCAAAATCACCATTTATAATGGGTAAACCATCTATTTCTATGGGCCATGGCTTCCATGGCGAACTGTTAAATAACCAGAGGGTAACTACTAGATCTGAAGACCTGCCCATTCTCCAGGTCAACAGATGGAGTTTGGGGCGGCTTTCTACGATGGATAACATAGAGTACCCCAAAAATCCCATGGTTTGTCATCATTTCCGCTATGAAAATTGCAATTTAGGTGGTATTTTAATACCCCATGTTCAAACGCACGCATATGCATGGAATGCGGTTGAAACAAGTTTCGGGCCCCATTTTGTGGCAAAAAATGCAAAACGACTTTCATTTAAATATTTACTCGATCTTGTTTGCTTCATGTTATTGAGTTATTTGCATTTATTCCTATCACAAATCAGAGAGAAAAGCTTAATCTCTGACCACTATGCCGTCCTTCATCAGCCAGCCAACGCCCAAACGTGTTGGCCTCAGGGAAATCAGCTACGTGAGGGGCATTGAATGACCAAAAAAAACATCGAAACGTGCTTGAACATACATACATACCATACCATATCATACCTACCAGTACCACCACTACCAGACCACACTATACCATACATACCAGACCATACCATACTGTACCGTACCATGTCATACATACAATACATACATACTATACATACCATACATACCATACATGCCATACATGCCATACACGACATACATGACATACATTACATTCCATACCATACCTTACCATACCCTACCTTAACATACAAACAATAACATATCATAACATAACATAACATGGCACTCCATTCCATTACATTACATGTATATATATATATATACACATATGCGTGTAATATGTTTCATTGATAGTTAGTTTATAAAAGTGTTACCTCTAGACAGGTTTAACCTGTAAATAATGTTGATATACTGTATCTTGATATGATGGAATCCCAAAAAGAGTTTGGAAAATGCGGTGGTAACAACCAACCAGGGGGTTACCCCTGCCGACCAGGCGGTGAACGGACTGAACCCAGCTGGTATGCACCGAATTCAAAAGAGTTCTATTTCCACAAGCAATTCTTCAAACAGTTCACCTGGACAACACTCTTCAGGAAAAACATTGGTAATGATCTATTGTCATAATTCACCAAGATGAACTCTTCTGAGTTTGAAACACGCGGATTTGGGGGGGCACTGATGCAATGAGGCCTTACAAAATGGTTAGCTCATCCATTAAGCGTTTTAGATCAGTTTCTTCACGGAATTTTGTGCTGGATCACACATCACCGAACCACAACCACAGCAGCAGCAACAACAGCAACAGCAGCATCAACTGCAACAACGACCGCCACCACGACGAGGACGACGACAGCAACAACGACAACGACAACCATGAAAACCACGACAACCATGACAACCACAACCTCCAACTCGTCTTTAGCTATGTACGTGCGGCCCTGTGAGAATACAATTGCCTTTCAGACTGCCGCAGGGAGTCATGTAGAATGAAAGTAGAAGTAGGAGCAGCAGTAGCTGTAGCAGCCCCAGCAATAGTAGGCGTAGCAGCGCAGCAGCAATATTAAAAGTAGTAGTAACTATACAGTAATGATAAGAATTGAGAATAATTGTATCTACCCTCTGGTTATTTAACATAGCCATGGAAAATGGCCCATTTATAGATGGTTTTCCTATTTAAAATGGTGATTTTCCATAGCAAACTGTTAGTTTACCAGAGGGTAATCGTAACTAAATCGTAGTCAACTCTTCAGCTCCCCATCTCTGACGATTAAAAGACACCTGGGTCGATAAAAGTTCGCCTCAGTACATGGGGACTTGACGAGAAAAATCCATGGGAATGATCTGAATGATCCCCCATGATTCCCTACCCATCAAATCATCAGATCATAGGCTCCCCAGCTTGCTTCCGGCCGGCTCGCTGCGATTCGCCAGCACGCCGCCACCGGTCCCCTGGAGACTACGGGTGTGTCTGGAAATAGTGCTATTGGATGGGGACACATCACGATTTTTTATATCACATGTAAACAGTATTTATATAACTAAATAACTTATATAACCCTGAGATGATTTAGGAAAAAAGGTCTTACAAACAAACCCATATGGCCCATATGTTTATTCTCAGAAAATGGCCATTCGGGGAAATTCCACATTCAAGCCCTGCCCTGCCCAATGAATCCCAATCCGGTCCCCTCTCCTGGATCCAGCCGATCTCTTGCTGACAGGTTTCTGGAAACCTTGGGAGCTATAACTCCAACTAAGGCCACTAGCATTTGGAACTAGCTGATTCGGGTTATAAACATTTATAAATCAGCAAACATATGCAAACATAACAAGGGGGGACCACCTTTTGTAATCATCTTCGATGCACGTGTCGTACATTTCGCCGCTTCGCCATGAAATTCCTTCGTTTTTTGGCTCGGAATGGCTGGGGTCTTCGGCAGATGTCGCTGCCGCGGCACGGCCTGAGCGGCTGAAGTCAGGGTTTCTAAAGTGGTATCTAAAGTGATACCGAAAGTGCTGGGGAAGGAACAATGGCAAATACACTATGTGTAGCAGGCATTTTGCAAGTTTCTTCGCGCCTCCATTGCCATAAAAAATGATAAAAAAATGGTTGCGGATCAAAAATCATAAAATTCTGACCCTGCACACAGCAGATTTTGGCAATTTCCAGTAGCTCAAGCACACTTTGAAACCATGATCCCTATTTGGATGTGCGCCCCACTTATTAAGTGGCTAATAACATGTGATTAATACCGATTTTATTGGAGAGACCTTACTGGGAGGACCGTCCCACTTAGTTCTTGTCGTTTCCCTCTGGTAAACGTTTACAGTTTGCCATGGAAAATCATCATCTTTAAGTTCGGTAAATCAACGAACAAAATGTGCCATTTTCAATAGCAAACTGTTAAAGTCTGTTAAAAAATTACCAGAGGGTAATAACATGTAATAACATGTAATAACATGTAATAACATGTAATAACATGTAATAACATGTAATAACCAAAACGGTTCTTTCACGGTTCTTCATCCTGCCACGGGTTCCCGGGTTCCCGGTCGTTCTGTTGGTTCATGCAGCGGCGAAACTCTTTGCTCATGGGGCCCTTGGGATCCCAGCCTGCGATCCGAGGGTGAATCCCATCATCAAAATGGGGATTTAACATGAATTTAACTAGGGGAAATGGAAAAAATATATGGAAAACTGATGGAGATTATGAGATTTAACTACCAGATATGGGTGATATGGGGGGCCCAGTCGATAACTTGGTTTATAAGTGGTTGGTTTCGATGGTTTATGGTAGATATAACCAACTAGTTAATGGGGATTAATTATAATTTATAATGGTTTATTATAAAGCAACTTATAACCAGGGGGGCCCATCCTGTAGCAAACTTCAAAAACAGAACTTAATCAAATACCATCAGAATCCAAATACTTGTCTAAAACTCTAAAATAACTTTTCTGTATCTTTTTGGGGATTGCAACATGTACATGTAACTGGTCGGAACTATTTGCGGATTTTACACACCGATAAGTCGTTTTGGAGTGTGGGCCCATACCTGGACCTTGGGCGCTTTCGCAGTTGCTAAAACCTGAAGTCCCTATCCCTGTGGCCATGGCTCCGGTGATTTCCATTCCTCGAAAGTCCAGTACCACCGGGCACCACCCGCAGTCCGCCTAGTTTGGAGGGATTGAAGCCGCCACCTGATGCCTCCCGCGGATCCATATGCCCTGGCCTCGGCCGTGGGACAGGAGGCCATTTTTTTGGGGGGCCCTAAAATGAATAGATCCAATTGATCCAATCTTAAACCAGAGCTTTGTAGGGGATCCAGAGGGGTATTTCATGGGGGAAGGGATTTTGGAACGGGTTTAAGTCGAAGTTGATTTCAATATGTTTGGCAGAAAACCGTGGGCGCATGTGGGCGCTGCCCTTCAAACACAAAAGTTCATCCCCTGCTACAAATACCAGCTTTCACTTGATTGCAACAATCAATTCAAAATTTAAGCTCTTTGTAGTCAACCCAAAAATTACTGATATGTTGTGTACGCGGTAGATACCTATACTGTAGGTGGTAGCTTGTTGCAAAACACCCAATTGCCAGTTCTATGATGGAGTTTGAGACGCAGTAATTCTCCATCTATTCCCAACTACAAGTTTGAGTAGTTCTTACGTTATTTAAGGCACCCTGCCATCACAGCAAATTCCCAGCACATCACGGGAATGTGGCCAGCCCACGCCCTGCTACTATCCCACAAGGTGGTGCCCCACCAGTCAGAAGCTGGTTTCAAAGCTCGACTAAGTATGATTGATATATCTAATATCTACCAAAAGCTGTCTACCTACCTAGACTATGGCACTATGGTCATGGGATTTATGGGGCATCACGTGCACCAGTAGTCTTTGGCTCTTCACAACTTTTCAGCTCGCAGCCCTGGTGCATCTGGTGATCACTGTTGCGCCCTGTATTGCGCTACTGCGCTCTGTGCTGTTCTGGCTGGTTGATTTGGATTCCCACAATGGATGTTCATAATGTTCATATACGTTCCAAGATGTTGGACAGTGTAACCCCCCACAATCATCAACCAACCGGGAAATTTGAACGGTGCTCAAATGTAATCACAAGGGTCATAGCCACATCTGTGCTCATCAATGCAGCTAGGACAGCAGTCAAATCCACACTCCGCGGTGTTCCCGTTTTCGTCCTTCGGTGCGGAGACTGGTAGACATTTTAGATCTGCACAAGGAAAGGCACAAGACCAAACACGCGCAGAAATGTGGAAGGAGTATGAGTGGCAATTTTTGCCTCTGTTATATATTCAGTATGATTCTCTTTATTTGCTAGGTTTCGCACGTTTTGGTTCGGTCACCAACCTGACAAACCTTCCCATCCTTAAGAAGAATGGCTCACCTCCTCATCCTCCAGCTTTTCCGTGCAGCGGGTCAAGTGCTGGCTGCAGAAGGAGAAGAGGTCCGCTTCGGGGCAGTTTTGATCGATCACGTGCGCCTCGCGGTCAAGGGCTAAGGATTTGCCACTGCCGCTTCGAGTTGATCTTGGCAAGCCAGTGCAGAGTTGTTTACCAAACAGTGACGCTTTCCGATTTTCACGAGGTACACAATGATACACATGGAGTTTTAACTACCCGAAACGTGATACATATACCAGGATTCCAACCTGATCTATACAGTGAGTCTAAATACATCTTAATACGTGTTAAACCTGTTCGCTGCAACCCTGACGTTGCGCCGCGTCTGACTTCGGGTGGCTATGAAGATAAAGTTGATGTTATTACCCCAATCAACATATTGTTCAAAGGGGGTGGCAAATGTTGACCCCTTATGAAGATAAAGTTGATGTTATTACCCCAGTCAACATATTGTTCATAGGGGGTGGCGAATTTTGATCCCTCATGAAGATAAAGTTGATATTATTACCCCAACCAACATATTGTTCATAGGGGGTGGCGAATGTTGATCCCTCATGGAGATATAGTTGATGTTATTACCCCAATCAACATATTGTTCATAGGGGGTGGCGAATTTTGACCCCTCATGAAGATATGCTATTACCCCAGTCAACATATTGTTCAGAGGGGGTGGTGAATTTTGACCCCTCATGAAGATATGCTATTACCCCAGTCAACATACTGTTCAGAGGGGGTGGCAAATTTTGATGTGATGATGATCATGATGTGATGATGATGATGATGATGGTGATGATGATGATGGTGATGATGGTGATGATGATGATGACGACGGTTGTAAGTGTGGAGCAACGTCCGGGTTGGGGCGAACCTGTTTAGACTGTTTATACCTGGGAGCTCCGCATGTCACTGCATCTCTCACCTGCCCTGCCTGGGCATCGCCATTCATTTTGCAGACTTGGCAGTACCCCATCTTCGCAGTATGACGAGGACAATACGCAACATCGCAATCTCCCCATTGGCAGCTGCCCACTTGGAAGTGGTGGTAGCTCACCATCAGATCATTGTTGCCTTGGCGCTTTCTTAATCCCCTGCTACAAGCTTATCTGTTTGTGGGGTCAATGGTGAACCGATCAAATCCCCAAAAAAGATGTAAACCTCGGTGCACGGCTACAATCCATTGAGTTGCTGTAATATTTGCCTTTGCCATCACCATGTGTTTTGCACACTTGGTTGGGGCAACCAGCTTCACAGCACTTCAGAAGCCTGCAGGACTCAGGTCTGCAGGTCACTTTGATGGCAATCTTGCCATCCAGGCTATTGCAGGGAAGCCCGCGATGCTTCAGGTATTCCTCAACAAGTTCTTGGGCCTTGTCGCAGGATGCCACCGGCGCCCGTTGGGATCCGCTCTGTTCATCGGATCCCTTCGTCGGGTCGACGTAAAAGGGCGGCTCCAGCGGCGCCAAGAGCACCTGACGAAGGTCCTCTCAAATGGAGCCCCCTCAACAAAGCCACATTGATGAACCCTGGTTGTAATAAACATTGATAAACTATGTACGGGATTACCCCAAGTAGTGATGATCTGCCACTAAAATGGTAGGGGACCAGGGGTGAATAAAAATATGGGCTTGTCCTCTGGCAATCAAACATGGCTGCTGGAAGAATCCCCCATTTGATTCAATAGAAAATTCCCGCGTAGATGTCCATTTAGTTCAGGGATTTCCCAGCTGGCCACGTTTGATTCCAGGAACCCCGTCCTCTTCGGTGATTAAACGGCCGATGGAGGGAGATGCGAATCCTTCCTCAAAGTTCAGCACAGCTCCACCTGGCAGGGGCTGGAAAGAGAGCTCTTGGGCGGTTGATCAAATGATGATGGAGTTCCTCCGCACTGAGAAAGCCAAACCAAAAACAAAACGCCGCCAGTAAGGATGCGACTAAAGGAACTCAAACTCGAGTTTCAAAGGTTTCTTTGGAAAGAGAAAAACGGTTGGTTTTGAAACTTTCACAACGGGTAGGTCTGGGTGCTCCATCGGGGGGAGGAAACAAACTAACTCTGATCAAAAAGGTTTGTTTCTGCAGGAAAAAATAGGAAAAACACGCGTTTTGGGAGAGGGGTGAAACGTTAGTTTCTGGCTGCCAAAACAATCCAAAACCCAGGTTTCGGCTGGGAAAAGATTTGTTTCTGGAAGGGAAAACACATCTTTGCAGGAAAGGTTGGAGAACCAAAACTAGAGTTTCGAGTTTGAGAAATAAAGGTGTCAAGGCGGAAGGAATGAGTTCAACGACACGACATCAACCCCGCTCGAAAAACGTGTGTTTGCGGGGAAGGAAACTAAAGTATTGAAACCATAGTTTTGGCCCATGGGAACAAACGTTTTGCAGCCAGGTTTGTACCGGCAAACAACGAAACAAGGAACCTTTGTAGCGGCAAGGTTTGTTTTCCGATGCAAAACAAAGGTTTGTTCGAATAATGTGTTTCTGGTGAAGAAATGAAGAAAAAACTTTGGAACACACGTTTCCAAACAAACGTGTCCAAAAAAACGGCCAAACAAAACAAAACAAACGAATAAATAAATAAATAAACAAACAAACAAACAAACTCTACAAAACAAACTCTAAAACAAACTCTACCCAAAAAAAAAAAGTGTTTTCAGATGTTTTCGGGTGTTTGAAACTAGTGAGGTTGAAGTTTGTTTCGAGTTTTGAGTTTTCAACAAACGTTACACGAAAAGGTGGTCCTTTCCGGCGGAAAACCTTTGCTCGGCTGCCACATGCGACACCCATCTTTGGGCTCCACACAACAAACCTTTTGGCGGGTTGCAAACGTTTGTTTTTGCTGCTCAGCAACAAATGTCTTGCCACGGGAAACGTTTGCTTATGTTGGAAAACAAACTGCTGCCTGCATCCCTACTGAACACCCCTTAGCCGCCTTAGCCAGAAAAAATGCGGGTGAGTCAGCCGTGCCTCCTTGGGTTGTGCAACTCTGAGCAATTTTGAAGAAAGCCTTCTGTTCGTGCTTCAACAGTTCGCAAAATGAGTCCAAGAAATATTCCTGACAGCTGGTCACTAAATCTACCACTCACGGCCATTGAGCACCGCGGAACTGTAATCAAACAAAAAACATGAAGTCTGTGGCTGGTGGTTCCGGCCACCCCGAGAATAGTCAATGGATGTCAATGGGTGGAAAATTTACCAGGTAAAATGGAAAATGGCATAAGAATTTGAAGCCACCAGGCCACCAGTAGCATGGAAAATCAAGTTGACACCACCAACCAGATCAAATCAAGTCTATTGCATGCCATGCTTCAGTGTCATCACCGCCAAATGGATTTTGATATGAGACGCTGCCCTGTTTCAAGGTCCGTTTCATCTCTGCAAGAAGCTCCAGTCGCTCGCTGTTGTCGCCCCAGTCGCTCTCGCTGTCCAGCACGTTGAAGCGACGTTGGAGGTCAAACCTGAGATGCATCCGACACCAGCCGCAGTGGTGCATGTGGAAGGAAAATAGGGAAGAATAGATCAATGGGAATTTCAGGACCCTAAAATGGAGGTACTGTACCATGTAAGGCCATATTTTGTGGGGATATTCCCTTACATAGCCCTTTATGTGTGGTAGGTACCTCCAATTTTGGTTCCTGAAGTGGCCATTGAATTGAGTGTGACTGGGCTTGCCTTTCTGGCTACTGCAAGAGAGAGAGAGAGAGAGAGACAGAGTGACCTGGATCAAACACTTTGTGAATGCCACTTGGGACTCTTTGTTTTGCGCCATGTTCATCAATTTCCTCAACATGGATTGGTCTCAATTGGGCGATGAGACAAAATATCCCATGATTGATAATCATCTTCCCCACTAAAATGTCGACCTATTTTTTTTCCGTATACCTTGCTTTGAGATAAAAGATGATATAAGTACCTCATGATAAGTATCTCTTAGATGGGTCCCATTAAAATGTCGACCCAACGAGCAGCAGTGCGCCGATGCTCTTGAGATTCTTCAGATCTTCCAGTGGATCAACGCGGTCCGCAGCTGGAGCCGTTGGCTCCTCCATGAGGCGACGACGCTTCATCATGGTGTGAACAAGCAGTGACTTAAGCACTTTGGGCAGATGATGTCAATTGCCATGGGAAGTTAGTGGATTGATTTTTACAATTCAAGTAACATCATATCTTTGTCCGTGACAGTTTCCTTCTTTTTTTGGACCCGCAGAATCTTCAAAAAACGTCTGCTCACCTTGATAAACGGCAGCGGTCTGGGGTCAGGGATCCTTTGAATCGCCCCATTTGTGGTGTTTTAATGACCGTCTATCCACCTTGGGGATGTCGTGCATCTCTGCAAATCGTGCATTTGGGGCATGTTGGGGCTTTATCCACAACAGGCTCGATTTGTTCAAAATAATTGAAACAACAATGACTGACATGGCCTTTGTTCCAGGATTCAATGTTTCGTGGTTAAAAACCATAGTTAGATCTAAATTATTCATTTTACACATCTAACATTGCAGTGTATACATATCCGCTTAGGTCGCCAATGACCTACAGCTGCACTTGGTGTGGGGTTCCCGACTTAAACTTTGTCGGCACATCGGGCACCTCAGCAGTTCGACTGTGTCCATGCGGATGCCAAAATGGGGCATTCCTGAAGTGGATCTACATGGTCAGTATGATCAGTAAATGTAAATGGAGTAATGTGGTTAAAATAATAATAAACCATCCCCCAAATCACCATAAATAATTATTGTCTTTGTTTACCCGCACCAAGTGTCAACCTGGATTCAATAAACCCCTGGCTAACTTGGTGGGGCTACCCTAGGAGATTCTCACTGAACAAGGCGAGCTGCACTCACCGCCGCACGCACAGAGAAGCCCCCGGAGGGCCGGGAGCGCGCATTGATCTCCTCCTTGTGGATCCTGCTGGTAGGTTGCGAAGCATTGGTGAGATCATGTGGGAAATGTATCATTCATAAAATGTCACAAGCCATCCCAGTGATGTACGTTGTTTTACTAGAAATGGGTGAAGAAAATTTGACTGGGGATTCTATGTTGGATTGAGGATAAAGATGATGAGAATGAGGATGAGGATGAGGATGAGGATGAGGATGAGGATGATGATGATGATGATGAGGAGGAGGAGGATCGTGATGCTAAAAAGGCTGCTGGAAGAGGAGCAGTAATGATTGTCGTCGTCGTCGTCGTCGTCGTCGTCGTCATCCCTTGCATCAGCAGTGAGCAGCATTGTCAACAATGAAAACATGGCAGTACATGGTTGCCTTTCAAGGGTTCAGATTATCTCTGGATGTCACGGACGTGTTGCCCATTTAGATTTATTAGCCATGGAGACCCCCGACAACCACACGTTCGTACCTGGGATCTCTCCAACAACAATGATGATGGGCTAGACCATGCTAGAAGCGCATAGGATTATCAAATATTGTGATAGGGTTAGAATTTAGAACATATTTTAGCACATCTTTGACCTTCTTTGACCAACCCATAACTGCCATGCTGGGGGTTGCAGTATGAAAGCCCCATTGGCTCCTCTGGGTCCACAGGATGTGATCCCTCGCAGTGAGACCCGGCCCCCCCGGCATGGTGATGACATCCACCGGGGCGGAACTGGTGATTTGATCCGAAATCCAGCCATGAGAAATAGCCAATATGCCCCTATCCCATCCCATACTGCTTGGCAAATAGGCATCCATATGCTAAGGGAAAGGTGAAATCATGTGAAATCCCCCAAGAATATTGAACCACTTAGTAGACTTAGTCACTTAGCCCCCGTATGAAGCCATCAACAGTGGTATGTTGAATGCTTCGAGGTGAACCACTGGATCCAGCTGTTTTCAAACTTCAAACTTCGTCGACGCCGCTGGATCCGCTGTTCGGATTCCAGCCTGTAACACCACCTGAAGGAACCAGCAGTTGGAGATCAAAATGATCAAATTGACCAGTGGGATATGGTTTAATAGCTGGAAATTGCCATAGAGGAATGGTTTGATACTAGAAATGATGGAAAATTGATGAAAATTGCAGCTCCAGCGGTGCGCCAACTTTGAACCCCTACGCACTTGAAGATGATTCATTTTGAGCACGGGAGCATCGCGGAGCACACGAACCGGCATGAACCGGCAACCTCCAAAAAATACCAATCCATGGCTCCTGTAGTTCCTGCCGTATGGCCAAACAAAGCCCTCCCCTGTTTCGAAGATTAGCATCACCCAACAAGATACAAATACATACAAATATAAGAAAAGTATAGAAAAGTCATCCCCACCATTCTGGGATTAATTTTCCTCTCCGGTTCCCCCCCAAAAAAAATCTGGTCTCGACCCTTGGTCTGGGCTGTTGCCAAATGCAGCCGTGTTTCGTGCATCATCTTCGGGGCAGGTGTGGCTCGGGCACTTCTGAGCGGTGAACATTCCATAACATGGAGCCCAAACAAATGCACGGATCCAATACAGTACCAAACAGGGTTGGTTTCGTTTGGGGTTATTTCATATGTAAATATTATATATATATATATATACATTTAGTGATTTATTCATTTATTTTTGCACACATATATTTATATCTATATCTATATTTATATTTGGGGGGAAGGAATTTAGAACCCATGTCTAGCTAGGCTTTTAGTCATGGTGTGTCGCAAAAAACTGTGGATCGGAATCATGTTTGCTAACCACATAATGGGATGCACATCCAAGTAGGAACTTCATCCGATGAAATTTGGGGATGGGTCAAAACCCTGGTACCTAGTGAACCCCAAAATAGCTGGTAAATGGATGTTCATCCCACTAAAAATGTATCTATAGGTATTGATCCATACCCATTTGATGAAATTTGACGATGCCAGAAACGTTGGTCCCCTGCACACGCTGAGGTGAAAGCTGAGCCAAATACCATCAACTATTGGGGCTCGGAAGCTCTCACCCTAAGTCCTTGGACTCAAACTATCTTGAACTATCTTAAACTTATTGCCTCGCACCTTACGAGCACAAGCAGCAAAGGAATATAGAACAATATATAACAATATATAACATATATCTTCAACATTCTCCAGTACAACGAAAGCCACCGCGTTTTTGTCCCTTCCACACCTCCGGGGCATCGGACATGCGTTCATAGTTGCCAGGGCCTTATCGCCACATCGGACATCGCTTTCTGCATCGTATCTTCGGCAAGTCTTGCATAACCATGGCAGCTATGTTTGACTGGATTATCTACCATATACATGTATATATATATACATATTATTATATATTCATATATCTGTGGGTGTGGGATGTTGTTTGCAATTATATGCAAAGATAGTTGCACATACACACATACATTTGCATATATATATAGTGTATATATGTTCTATATATCTTTATGCATGTGCAAATAAACAAATATATATATATATATACATATACACATACTTGCATACGCATTTATCAACGAACGCACAAAACCATGACGGCCGAGTTGGAGCTCCCTACCGAATTTGGTGACCCAAGGAATGCCGATATCCGGGCATAGCCCGTCCTCCTCATCCTGCCACGTGGCAGCGGCGACCAGTTGACATAGCTATGGAACAAAATGGTCCCTTCATGGACGATTGACCTATGAAAACTAGTGATTTTCCATAGCCATGTTCAATTGTCAAATGGTATTTATAACCCATATGTACATGTACATATATATATATGCTAATCCCATATATGACCCCTATAGAGCTGCGGTATAACTGGGGTAGAATATGGTGATTAACAATTAAATTACCCTTTCACTAAGTGGGATGCTCCCATGTACTAGGCACACCTAAAATATCAAACAATGCGCAAAACCCAGATCTGGAGAATATGATGTCAGCACCTATCACCATGTATAAGATGTATAACTGTATAACTAATAGCAATACATCGATGAATCTAGACTTTTGCATATGTTTATGTCTGAAGAGTTGGTGCCCCAGAATTCACCATTGAATCGCAACTTACCTTTTAAATGTTCATAATACTGAACTTACACCCCATCTTCGGACCCAAAAATCATATCATTGGTTCGGGCTGCCCATGTCCCCGTGATATCTCCATGGTATGTTGGTCGCTCCTCCTCGTCCCGGCGCCTCAGTGCTTGCCATGACAGGCGTTGGTGACGGCCGTGATGCCATGATGCCAATGGGAACAAAAAGTTGGATGAATTTTTCGCCATGATTCAAGAATCTGTCACTATTTTTGTTAAGATGTTTTTTTTCTTAAAGTGCTAAGATTCCAAACAGTTAGTTGAAACCTTGCCTTGTTCAAAGGCAGGGGCCGCCTTCGGTGGGAACCTGGTTGCCCTCCCCAGGGTGTTCATCCCAGTAGCTGGCGGAATTTGAACTCAATGTTCATCCCGTTTCACTTTTCAAGACATTACAAGACAATGTATTGGATCATATTGGATTTACCCTCCGGTAAACGTTTATATACATAACTATGGAAAGATCCACCATTTTATAGCTGGGTAAATCCACTACAAATTGCCATTTTCAATAGCTATGTTTGTTTACCAGAGGGTATTGATAAATCGAGATCCCACTTTGGGGTGGCTATTTCATATGGAGGGTGGGATTACTTGGGGGATACCTGACGGATCAGGTCTGAATATCACAGGAACCAGTTGGAAGTAGAATTGCTGACCCAATTTTCCGAGCGAAAATATATAGGTTTCCACCAAGCACGGCTTGTTTCAAACTTCACTCCTGTTGGTGAAAATCCAACTATCTGCTGGGGGATCTCAATTATCTCAAACGAAATGATCCCAAAATCAAACTATGTATTCACAATTTTTAACCTATCTATTCAAATTGTGAGGTTTGCAGGCCGTAGTCTCTTCCCCTGAACAATAAATACGCCCAATCGACACCTTTGTTTAGCAATGGCCTCGCCATCATTTTCGAGTCCCATTTGGGGAGTTCTGTCAATTTTTATTGGCAATTGGCTATAGTAACTCCCATATCAGGATGATCAGAGCATTTATAGAACCACATTTTCGATGGTGAAACTCCTGCAAACCTGGTTCAATAAACCCAGATTTTTGTTGGCTGTATTACACAGATTACCCTCTGGTAAACTAACATAGCTATTGAAAATGACCATTTATAGTGGATTTTCCCAGCTATAAAATGGTGATTTTCAATAGCTATGTTAAATTACCAGAGGGTAAAACCATGCTCAAAGCCATGTTTTCTCAGGACCAGGCCATGGATCAGGAGGAGAATCTGAGCGCTGGGGTCAAGGAGCCCAAGGATCCGGGCCGTACTTGCAGATAGATAGATTGATATGATATGATATGTGCCAGTAGTTTTGCAAATACATAATAATATATATATAGATAGATAGATACATGTATAATATATACATATATAATATGATAATATGTGCATGTGTATGTGCTCCTTGGGGTTTGAACAGGCTTGAAAAAAAATGAATGCATTGACTCATTGACATTTAAGCGCCCATAAATTGCAAGTGCCAGGCCCGCCAAGCAGGACCGGGCACGAAAAGCACAGAAGTGGTCTCTAACTTTCTTTACTGGAAAATCGCTTGGAGAATCCATGTCTGAAAACCTTTGCCACATCTTGTAGATCATCCAGGTAAGCAAATTTCATCTCTGGTGACGGGGAGCAGCATACTTCAAAGCTTCCATGGCCATCCCATCCATGGCCACAGGTTCAGGCAGCCAGACTTTGCAGGCCGCGTTCGAGTACATCTTCCAAGACCTGGACATGGTCATTGAGTGGTGGTTTGGGTTGCCACTGAAGCAGCAGTTGATACCCTCTGGTAAACTAACATAGCTATTGAAAATGGCCATTTATAGTGAGTTTTCCCATTAAAAAAGGTGATTTTCAATAGCTATGTTAAATTACCAGAGGGTAACATGATCATCGAAAAATAGAATGATAGCACTATGACTTGAAGTTTAAGTGTGGATAATGAGGACGAAGGTGGCAAAAAAAAATGTGATGACCACGAGAACCATGATGTCTCCCCCCTCTCTCTCTGACTTTCCTTCTGCATCAAAGGCAAAAACATCCCCGAACCACGAAGCGAATTAAGGTTGAGTGGCTGCATGCCAACAAAACTTCCAGATCTATCAGAAATTCAGTTTCAAAACCAAGCGTGTAGTTGCCAAACAACCCTCTCTCACCGACCAAGGACTTGCCAATAGATCAATCAACAAATCGACATATATATAATATGCATTATGTAATATATGGTATGAGTATGTAGAATTATGTACGTATATATGAATGCATGTGTATGTAAATATATATATACACATAAATGAATATAATTGAAAATATATTAATATTTGTGTGTGTGTGTATTCAGCATCCAGGATGGTACCAAGAGAAGAACACACATCAATCTGCTATCACTGGAAGATAGCAAAACAAGCCTGGGAAAAATATCCCCCTCCGGCCATCAAACGTAGCATTGGAAAATCCGACATTCCGGTCAATGACGTTACGTTATTCCTCAAGCAGGGATTTTCCGTCGAGCCAGCTTGCAGAACGCTCCCACAAATTACAAACAGTTGAATCCAAATTATTTTTTATCCCCAGCTACTGTTGATTATTAAAGTCAATTGTTACAAGTACATCCCAATTCTTGATGGTCAACTCCCCATTGTTCATGTGTAAGTCACCGATTGTTGGTTTTATTCGCTAAAAAGGTTCATCCCCAGTCTTCGCACGTCAATTAGCTCGTAAATCCACATGTATCTGTCATGCTTAAACTGGCTGAAACCTAGATTTTTCATCATTTTTCACGTTTATCTATGATGTGGATGGGAAACTCAATCTGTAGCTCCCCATTTTGCTCCCTGTTTCATAGGGAAAATGGATACAACCATAGCTCCCTTCACCGCTCCGTTCACCAGTGAAGTCCCACCTCCGCATCCATCGAGGCAATGGAAACTGGCGCCTCACTGCGGTGAGGGTCGCTGTTCAAAACGTGGGGCCGGTAATGGCAATTCCAGCCCATCAAAAAAAAATAGAAATGTTTAATCTTGGTGGATTAATAGTGTTTTGAATTACGGTGGATGGATTAATAGAAATATCAATTAAAAATATATGTTTTGTTTTTTTACCAGAAAAAAATAGTGTTTGATCTTTACTTTTGGATCTTTTCGCGTTTATGACGGGGTGAAATCACATATAAAGGGACATAATCCTGGAATTGGTTTGACAGCAAGCAGGGTGGCTAACGGTAGCACTATGCATACCATTGGTAATTTGAGGCCTTTCCAAGTGGATAGCAGTCAGCATCCAACATTACATGTCTGTAATATGCTATATCTGAAATTCTCTCAATGAGCCTATGCCATGTAGGTAATGAATGCATCCATATGCCATCACTTTTATATCTGTGTTGAACATCCAAGATGTATAACGCAGAAACGCGCTTCCTGGGGCGCCTGGGGCCCCTGGGGCCCCCTGGGGCCCCTGGGCCCCCTGGGGTCCCTGGGGCCCGGGCCTCCTTTTTGAACCAATCCACCAGAGTCTGGAAACTGAAGTCCACACCTTTCGGAAGGTGGGGTCAAGACTGACTTGACCGGCCGCACAGTTAGAATGCATACATATACATATGTATGTGTATATATATATACACATATACATGTATATAAGTTTATATAAGGTATAGAAAGTTTTTGAAGACGATTGAAGATGTTTGAAGTTTCCAGTCTTGGACCAATATCCACCGGCCGCGGAGAGTCTAGATCTACCGCAAATGACCATGGCCGCCCTGCAACCGATCCGCCTTTCGTAAAGCTGGCTTGTGCCACGCTCCTGGGTTCAGGGAAATTTCTCGGAAATCTCACAAAATCTATGGTTTGTCATCCAGTGTTCCCCTCTTAACATTACAATTTGGGGCCCTGCAGGCCCCCATTCTTGGACTCTGTCGAAAAACAATATAAACAATGAAAAACAGGTATCATAGGTATCCCTGTTGGATCTGTTCCACACTGGAAGCCAAGGCTCTGTTTCACATTCAAACCACGGCCCAAATTCTTAAGCCTCAGATGAAGGACCACAGGCGGCCAAGCGATACGATCATATGCTATCTTTTGCCATGGGTCTTGGTCAAAACCTCATGTTCATGCATCTTCCCCGTTGAAATAGTGGTTTATCATCATTTCCCTACTTAATTTGCCATTTGGCTGTGTGTTTTCACTATTTCATCACCTCTCCATCGCCTTCTCGAAGAGTTTCGCTAAGCTCCCGGACTGCTCGTGCAGCATGGAGGTCTGCGGGGCAACAAAAATGTCCGCTGGAACGGGAGAGGAAGATGTGTAGATGTCATGTGTGATGTGATTAGCTATGATATACATACAGTATATAAATATGGAGAGATATAGATTCATATGGATATATACATAGAGATAGACAGATATTATAGGTGTATATAAATATATATATATATCGAATTATATGGATGTAGATGTTAGATATAGATGTAGATGCGGATATATACATATTATATACATATTATATCTATATATATATATATCATAATGTTATTTGTCTACCTCTACAATGCCTTTTGTGTTGCATCGTCTCACCGATACCTTACCCGAGGCTCACACCAGGGCAATAGTCGGCGGGGCGGTGACTGCGGCCACTGCCAAGGGAATGACGGGGATGATGCCAAACCTCTCGGGGCAAAAATCACAACGAAACCTGCTGCACCTGGCTATTTTGAATTGAAAAAACCTGGGAAAATGAATAAGTTTCGAATGTCATTTTTGGGGGTACAAGATGGTACAAGTGCAAAGTCTAAGCTGACGCATACAGTAGATGCGTTTCGGCATTTTGGCGCCCCAATCTCGGGAAGCGGAGGGTAAACTTGCCGAAATCAAGCAACGTTCCCCTAGATTCACCAAAACTCACCCAAGGGTGGCACCAGAATCTGAATCCTTTCACCAAGACCAAAACCACAGGATATAACATAAGACAATGTGTTTTAAGAAAGAAATTGAAATCTAACCATGGACGGAATACAAGAATTGTCAGAATTGCCCTTTCTGGTCCAATCTGACTCTTCCATCACGGCGATCAGCGTCGTTCCAGTGAACTAAGGCCCCCAGCACAGCTGCAAAGAACACCCAGGCCATACAGAGAACTGCTAGAAGCAGCTGCAGCACCACCTGCGGAGAAGCCCAAATTTCAGACACATCCGCAGGTTGTTGGTTCAGTTTGGTTCACCCAGCATGGCTCAAAACCATTCAAAAGCCCTACTATTTGTTGGCTAAACATGGTTGATTTGTTGCTTAAAAACACCATTTTTTGTTGCTTAAGTTAAAACCACAATTTTTCATGGGATAACTTGCCCCCACTAGCACTCCTCGGGTCCCCTGTCCTGGGCCCTTTCCACACGCCGTGAGGGTTGCATTCGGCGCTGGCCGTTCGCCTCAGCCGCAGACGGTCTACGGGCGTGTTGCTAAGTTACATGTGTAATCTATCAGTCTATCGATCGATATATATATATATATTCATATGCATGTGTATGTATATATATATATATGTATGTATAACTATATATATATATGTATGTGATATATATATCATAATATATCGTCTCATCTCTATACTGTATTCTTATCTTGCCTCATATTTCAAGATGGTCAATCTATGCGTATGTCTGATGACGGAAATATAGACCTGAGTCAAACTTGGAAGACTCAATCTGGATAGTTGAATACTGAAATTAATCAAGCAAAATCTGGCGCTGGATAACAACTGCACGTTCCTAAGATACTTACAAGCTGAAAGACAATTACAAGCTAAAATGGACGTCCAATTTTGAGTCTAACCCTCCAGCATCTCCAGCAATCTAACATGCCAATGGGCAAACCCCCCTATTTGCTGACGGCAACTCCCATCAAGCTCTCGGACCCAAGGTGTCTTGAAACAGCGTACCCCCAAATCCCATGATTAAAAAATCGCGCTTTCCCCATTCAAACAGCTATGCTATATATATATATCTATCTATCTATCTATCTATCTATCTATCTATCTATCTATCTATCACTATCTATCTATCACTATCTATCTATCTATCTATCTATCTATCTATCTATCTATCTAATCTATCTATCTATCTATCTATCTAATACCTACCTACCTACCTACCTACCTACCTACCTATCTATCTATCTATCTATCTATCTGTGTGTGTTAGGGTCCCATCCCCAATGTTTTTCACCAACCAGGCCGTAGCGACTCCAGCGACTCCGGCCTTCTGACTTGTGTAGAAGACGTTTCTCCGACACCACTTCAGCGCCTGACAGCACCTGCGCAAACGCTGCACGGCGCACGGCTTCTTGGCGGAATCCCGAGGCGAAAATGTGGGAAATTCATCATTCATTGACTTGGAATGATGGGAAATCTACGGAAAGTCACGTTTTTCCCCATGAAACATAGGTGGTCCTGCCAAATTTCCCTTAAAGAATCCAATCCAATGAATCATACCAAACAGGGATGAGGAGCACTGTACGAGAGATCGAAGCAGCCACTCTGCCAGAGTGGCTGAGTCAAAACCACCCGTACAAAGTGGAGATATTTGAGACCACTGACAAAGTCACACCAATGAACCAAACTGAGATTATACAAATATAGAAATTATAAACGCTGTAATCAACTATTCTTGACTAACATCCTCGTGATTGAAATATCCATTCTTGGGTTGGCACAACGAACATGCAACAGATCTACCTGGGCCCCTCCTAGCACTGGGCAGGGCATCCCAACAGGATTCCAACGACCAGCACGGCAGCAGCGCACACCAGCCCCATAAGTACTTTATCCTCAGCTCCGCATGGCGCTTCAACAGGGGGGGATTCTCAAGATTTTGTGGTTCTCAAACTGAAACCCTGCAAGGCCAAATGCCCCCACTCCATGACTCAGAGGTGATTGTCAGAGACGATTTTTCGCAAAAATCGAGTTTTGTCAGCGCCATCTTTACCCGACAGCGTTTTTTCTGGTGAGTTTGGGATGATGATCTGGACATGTATCAAAAACCCTGGTGCCCTGTAGTTCACATCAAAATAGCCGGTGAATGGACGTTCATCCCCCAAAAATATGGTATAATGGATTTTGATCCATCTCCATTCTAGTCTTTTAATGTATTCTAGGCTGCAAGCGCATAGAAATTCGAGCGTTATTCTGACATCTGTTTTTTTGTTTGTCTTTTTGATCTTGACTGACCATGCCGCATTTGTAGTGTAGCGGCTGCAAGGGGGTTGCCTGTGTTCTTACATGCGAAAGTTTGTGACCACTTTGAATGTTTGCTCCACAATCACAATTTTCAGAGCAACAGGATGATACTTTGCAAATGTCCACGAAACTACGCAAAATGGTCAGATTTGATTTAAATGGTTCGTTTCGCATGGTTTCAAGAGTTAGTTTCTTTTGCATGGTCCATCACTTTCGTCACGTTTCATGGGAACGCCATGGAGGTAAGTTCATGCATTCATGTTT
>Ga0126342_10005745_pt1 | contig 21787 bp, 18 predicted proteins | sample Cyp1metagenome_FD_92528 | JGI IMG/M metagenome (GOLD analysis project Ga0126342, IMG submission 92528) | Coral microbial communities from Lord Howe Island, Old Settlement Bay, Australia - Cyphastrea 1 metagenome | ecosystem: Host-associated > Invertebrates > Cnidaria > Coral ... | reverse complement strand
TTTGTGCTCCAAAATCCCAACAACGGGGGGACGTTTGAACCAGCACTGCCAAGGTACCAAACGAACGTACCTTTGGCTCAAGTGCAATAAGGTGTACTGCCCTGGCTGAAATCGCAAAACGCCCAGCCATGCTTCACCAGCCACCCCGCGCAGGAAGATGTCCGGCGTTTGGTCAAGGAAGGACCGATGCAGCCAATGTCTGCGCCGGAAGCACCTGACTCGCAGCGTGGCTGCAAGATTCAGGTGGAAAAGTCAGAAGATGCACTGGATGATTTGCATGTGCATCAAAGTAATATGACTGGATAATCCTATAACAGATCATAACATGCATTCTGTGATTCTGCACATTGTATATAGTAGGCGCGGCGTATCTGTTTAAGAATGACTTCATTTTATACCTGATGTTCATTTGGGATATTTGGTAGGTAACTGGATAAGACGCATTGTTATGAACCATTTACCGGGGCGCACATCCAAGTAGTGCGCACTTGTGGTTCCAAAGATGTGTTGCATTCATGTGTGAGTAGGTTCAAGTGATGTGCATAATCAGAATATATATAGTAATATATATAAATATAACAACAGTATGCAATGATATATGGAATCATGTAATGTATATATAAATATATGTATAATATATACATATATATATATTACACACATGATCACACACACAAATGTATCTGTGTAAAGATCCCTATCAATGGGGTTTCGATGCACAAGGCCGTTCAGGATTTATAAAATGATGGCTTTACCCTCCGTTCAGGATGTCAGAACCCCTGCACCTTGGATCAATTTTGTGGTTTTGCGGTCAACACAGGGCATGCATGGAACCCATGGAACCCATTGTGGATGTCCCTGAGGTTGATCGAGGATCTGGAAAAATTGCTTCAAGCAGAGTCGTTTCTCAGCAACTGAATGGCGGTTGACGATTGACGTGAGGCCTCCATATGAATAGAAACTTAAAGATAACTAATGAACCCAATTAACATCAAAAAATATGGCTGTTTTCTGCAAAAGTTACCAGCCACTCTATGATGTCTATGCTCCCTGGGTCTCCCTGGTGAATTTAATCTGTTTTAGAAAGGACGCACCATCCCACGTGGTCTTACCCCAAAGCTTGCCAAGGTCTCCGGAAAAGCAGGCCGATCAGGTCGAAGAGCATCAGGCAAGGTGCGGTGATGTGTGAAGTGTGAGTTTTGAGAGGAACTTCAACCTGGAACAGGCCGGGTCCTCTAGGAAAACCCCTGTCCAATCCCCTTTTGCTGGGTTTTTCATCTTGGATTTCGACTGGGTTACACTAGCCGGCTCCAATCTACAAAGTTGCCACTATCCGACCCACCTCCATGTGGCGTTGGGGCAGGCTGCTGGGGCAGAGCCTGCAGAGTCAGAGGCCGGGGCCCAGGGCGCATCATTGACGTCATACCTCCGTTAGCTGACATGATGGGCTATCAAACAGGCTATCAAACCGGCATGTTGAATGATGGTCCGACTTGAGATTGGGCCGAATGCTGCAGGTTTTAGAGGCACCCAGCAAGAAGCAACGGCTTGAGGAAGGCCAGAAAATCATTGGAGCGATTGGACAGTTGCAATGGGCAGTCAGCATCAAAAGCAATCCCATGGGGAAAGAAAAAGGGTTCGGTTCAACAATCTTGGCGGAATGAGAATCCACATTCTTGAAGTATCCGGGGGGCGATGAAGATCTCGCAGCTGCTTGTCAGTTTCCTGCAGTGCACCACTAGTGGAGCATTCGTGGAACGGATTGTCTATGTGCCTTGAGTCAAACACGCGCATTCTCAGATCTGGCTGCTTTTTGCTGCAATGACATTCTGCACCAGGCTACTAATAGCCCCTTCAGCAGCACCGCGCACATGAACGTAGATGAAACACTCAACAAGTTCGTCTCAATGTTTTTGGATGCTTCCGGAATCACAACCTATGTGCCCGCAGGTGTCACAAGCTTGGCAGTCCCCTTGAGACGAATCCGCTTCAAGAGCTCCGGAGGTACTGGGGAAGACACGGTGGGAGGTGTCATGGTGATATGGGTACCCAATTTTGCATGCCTTTGGGGCAGAGAACTGACAACAAAATAAGTAGACTGTAGCAGGTTTTGGTTTCCCACCAGTCCATGACTTTGAAACAAACGAATCACAGTTTGACCGGCACGCACGGCTCATTGTGGCTCAATCCGCAGAGCTGGTGTCAGGATTGCACCCCAAATGCCAATGGTCTTAGGCGTTTTATGGGCCATCCTCAGTCTTTTTTGGACTGCTTGCCCTGCGACTGCAGCGAGTCTTTTGACGGACACCTTGGTGGCAAGAGGTATCGAAGCTTTTGGATCCGTGGAAGCGGCACAGGAGGCCGTTGAACACGGGAAAGTCCTGGAGTTTCGTGACTTGCTATGTTTTTTTTTTCAGTGTATTTTTTCTCCTTCATTCCTTAAACATCATGGCGCAAAGCTAAGCATCATTCTTTGCCAAAAGAATTCGGTTGGGGCCATGACAATAGAGATAGGTCATTCAGTGGGCGATTTAGCCACCTCCAGCCAAAAAAGAACGACCAGTGACTGTGTTATCTGTGTTGGGACTGCGCCAGAGTCGCATCATTTTTTGTGAGGTGATCTGAATGAATCCTACCAAGTGTTAACTCCGAACGCAGATCCTTCCGTTGCAGAAGACTGTCAAACCACCTTTCAGAATGACACCTACGGCTTTCGCTCTTGGGCCAGTTGGGCCAACAGGTCCCAGACAGAAGGGCCTGAGTGGTCAACATGGTCAAAACGTCAGGTTCTAGAGGTCGGCTCCAACGTTGGTTGCTGGTCCCTGTATGCTGCAAAGGTCATGAAGATGGAGGTAATGGCAGTTGAGCCCAACAAGTTTGCTGCCTTCTTCCTCCAATACAACATTGCCCTGAACCAACTGCAAAATCAGGTGACGGTCCTACATGGTGCCCTGGTACCTGCGCTACCTACGGTGCCACAGTCGGAAAGGTCGGCAAATCATCAGTTCTGCAACCCCGGTTTGGGCGATTTGCAAGCAGGGGAGGTGTATGACCCCCTGGATCCTTGCAATGAAAAAGAGGAAGTTGTAGGCTACACCCTGGAAGCTCTCCTGTTGAGGCTCCATAATGTGAGCATTCTAAGGATGAACTGCGAAGGGTGTGAAGTGGAGACCTTGCCTGATGTGGATCCATCCCTGTTGAAGCGAACTTCCAGAATTTCTCTGGAATTTTTTGAAGAGAAACCCAGGGATTCGAAGTTTCTGAAGCATCCCAAGACTCCACACCTGCTGGAACTCATGTGTACAGACCTCATTTGGCCAGCAGATCGACGAGTTGCAGCCCTGGCTGTGTGTAGTGCTACTGAGGTGGTAGCCATGCTGTCTAAACATTCGGAAACATTTTGATATCTTCGCAAAGGAAAAAGGGCAGTGGCTCCAACCCCTATACCAATACAAACATTATGGCGGTATCTTGACATGGGGGAATCCAAAAGTGCCATTTTCTAGTGGGAAAGACATGGTTTTGTGGCCCCATTTTGGGAACCTCCTCGTATAACTCATAGCTGTCATAGCTGGTAGTTGGTGAATGCTCATGAAATACTATCAGAAACACATCATCAAGAGTGAGAGGGAACAAAAACTCCAATGACATCCAGTGAATTGTCAAAAAAATGTGAGTCACATCGGATGTCTTTGACATGCAATCTATTGGTTCCCTGACACGGCCGGTTTGGCAGGCCATGAAGCTTCCAGCGAAAGGCTTCCGGGCAGCTCGAAATCAGATGGCTTCAACTCTTTTCCATTCTTTTCCATGTTCCATTATGCTTCCATGATTCTTCCACCCATAGCTGACATAGCTATACATAGCTGACATAGCTGACATAGCTGACATGATGATTGTCGATGATTCCCCATATTGGCTCATTGTTTTGGGTGATCTCAGTCAGGATGGTGAAGTAAAGCGGCTGCGTCTTCGCTGATCGCCAGGGCCTGCCGGGTTCACACATTTCTCACATGACTTCGAGGCGTAGGGTCAGGGGTTTACCACTCCCGGCGAGTTCTTGAACTAGGTTCAAGTTCTGTTGAAGTGACTTCATGGACATGCACAGCTTGTGAACTATAGCTGTTTCATGTTGTTTCTATATAATCTTTATGTTCATCATGTTTGCTGTTGATGTGTATGTGGATCGTGCATATATTTTGCTCAGCGGCTGGGAGCATTAAGAGCGTTGTGCACATGTGGGGGTGCACATGTGCCTCGCGAAGCACTGGCAGTGGCAAAGCTACTTCCGCCCAGTGATAGAGGGTTCTTGCGCGTGAGATGCAGAGACAGCAAGCGGGTGTAGCACAAGGCAAGCTTGACATGGCCTGACAGCCGCTCAACTTGAACGCTTGTGATTGCACCATGGCCATGCTCGAGTTTTTGTTGGGGTCATGGTGGCGTCATCGAACAGATATGACATCATCTTTCAAAGCTTATTTTCACGACTAGACTAAATAGATTGACTATAAAGATGTCGAGAAACAAATTGTTGAACCGGCACCGATACAAGAACAGCTTACAGCTTGCTTAGTGTCTCTTTGTAGCATCATTCTGCTGGTCTTTCATGGATCAGACAGATCCATTGGGGAAATGGGTGACATGGCCGACATAGCCCTGCCGTGTCCAAGCTGCAGAAGCTCCGAAGAGGCGTCGAAACAGTGACGAAAGTTGCCGCTCTTGATGGGAACCATATGGGAACCATGATGATGGGATTTTGGGGCTACATGTACATACAATTACATATAGATACTTTTCGTTTCTTTTCGTGAATTGATGATAGCTAGTGATGATTTTGTGCCGTTTGGATCGTTTCTGTATAGGAAGCTGGCTGATGCACTGGCTTCTGTATGACAGCAATATTGTTGTTTTGACGCTCTGTTGGCTGCACTGAATCATATCAAAGCCCTGGTTATCCCTCTGGTTGTAGTATATCCTATTGGGTCAGCATTGATGACCTGAAGATTTGGGGCTGGTTGAACCCACAAATTTGACCCATGGCGACCCAACTGCGGATGGCCATGGGCCTCTCACCTGCAATGTTCTAAGGATTCGATTGGTCTCCACTGCTGCATCTGTTGAGCTGCAGCGGGTCTTGCGCTCAGAGTAGTTCTTTTGTTTTAGACATGTGGTATGAGGACTCCTTGAAATGGATCTCAGGGAACCTCTGCATGTTTTCTCGTGAGCCACCCAGCATCACCCAGCTGCAGAACCCCGGCGAAGAATTTGCAAATCAGCTCTATAATTACACCATGTTGGGCTATGTCAGACCCAATTTTGAGCTCAAAGCCGACAAAACAGCGCTGCACATGGAATATTCGGGTGTGAGCTACCAAGGTTTGGTGTTTAAAGTGGTAATGGACCCATCCATGACTCATCCATGGCTCATTTCCCATATCAAGTAGAAACATCCAACCTATGACATTGAACAAAATGATATGTGAACGAGAAATGGCTGAGCCTGCCATGATGCATTCATTATCAGTCATTACAGACCGTGTGACCGTGTGGCTCTCGGTGAGGGTGAATTGGCAGCCAGCTCAGAAATTATTCGTACCATGTGGTTTCCAACCAGGCGGGCATTGACTTCTACCTGGAAGAAGATGTGCATAGGTGCGCCAGGATATGCCAGGATGTTTCAATGTGGAAGGCCATGATGATATGGTCAACTGAGCCCATGGCATGCCCTGAAGATGGTGAAAAACCCTAGAGATTGACTAACAGGTGCGTTTGATGATGTTTGCGGTTTATATATCATTTTCCAGGTGAAGAATTCATGTCAGCGGTCACAAAGATGCCAGCTACACCATGATGACTCACACCGTCAGTTTTGAATGGCAGCTACCATTAATCACTAGATTCAAATTCATTCACTAGATTCACTAGATGTTGATAGACCGCAAAAGCGCTGCAAAGATACACATCGATGCCGGTGACAGCAACACGGATCGCCGGCAGGCCTGAAGTGGCCGTAACCCGTGCAGGCGAGGTGGCCTCCCGGTGCTTCAGTCGTTGTAGCCTGACCCAATAGACACTGTCTTTCTAAGTTTTTACCTACCATGTGGGGATGGTTACCACATGTTACCACCCATTCACCACCCATTTCTGATTTTGAGGATACTTTATTGTACTTTATTCACATGTACCAGCTTGTCCTGCCTGAAGTTGGCACATCTTGGCACTGAACATATCGAGATTTCCTGCAGGGGCTACCCCCAAATCATCCATTGTTGTTGGGACTTTTGCGGACTTTCCTATATAGACCATCCAGCTATTGGGGATGTCCCATTTATGGAAAACAACCATATCTTTCATAGCTGTCATGAGCTAATTTGAAGGGTTGGGTGATCTCGTTGCTTCCAAACTCGCCCTGTCAAGGTGAAGGGAAGGAGGTGGCTGCGCCAGGGCCTGAACCCAGGGTGAAACCGCGCAGAGCTAGTCATCATGTCATGGCCGGAAAGGTACCCCAGACCGTTTTGTAAATGTGGATTTAATCGGATTTCATGGTATATATCACATCCCCCTAGGCCCTAATATTGAACACCTTGGTGATGATGGCGCCAACTATGTAGAAATCCCCTACATGGTTTCTCGGGGGTGTTTAATATGAGGGATGGGATTGCATATATATGAAAGCCATTGCGTATTTGGATGATTTCCTTATATGAAAGTAAATCATAATCCTAATATGCAACCTCAATACACCGCACTAACAGCACGTGTTTCTTATTATTTCTCCACTATTCACTTGATATCATTTCATAGTATTTGACTTTGTTTGAAAATTGGGTAGCCGAAATCAAGTGATTCATGCAAAATGATCCTCATTTTCCCATCATTGCAATACATTGAGGGCAAAACAAACTATTTTGTTTATTATTGTTTGAGTTCGATATGGTTGATTGTACGTGCCCATGTTGTCCTTTTCCCATTATATACAATAATTATATACCCATTTGATATAAAGGCACCCCCGAAGCTTTCCCTTTCATGTCCCTTTCCATCAGGTCCGCTGGCCTCCCAACGGTTTTCCAGTTGCTGGAGTCAACATCTCAGGGGCCGAAACTGACTGGTGAATGGTGGTCATTTCTGATTGGTGGTTTGGAACATGGCTTTTATTGAAACCCCAATAGTTGGGATGATGATCCAATCTGACGAACCAAAATATTTTTCAGAGGGGTGGTTGAAACCACCAACCAGATTTATAGTGAATATTCACCCAGCAATTTTGATATCAATGTCTGATCGGTGAGTTTGCTTCAACTGATTGTTCAACAATTTAGCAGTTTGTAGTGATGTGGCTCCAGCCTTGGGTCAGGCTATTGGTTCACGACTTCATGGAGAACGTTGGGTCCACAGATGTCTTGTTTGGAAGCTGCTGGGGAAGAGTCATCCTATGTCATCCTGAGACGCCTACCCTGGGTGGAAAAAAACCTTCGTCTTCTTAATGCCAGGTGATGCTACAAGTGGAGTGAGCACCATGTGTCGAAATGTGTCGATTTGAAAGTTGCCACTTCGCCGCTGCACGCGTTCTGTAAAATGTGTGTTTCCGCATTTTTTTGGTATGGTCATAGAATTGGATGATGGGACAATTTATAGGAAACCCCTATATTTGATGGTAAAACCATGGTTTCCTGTAGATTTTCCCTTAAACCAATCCATTGATATGGCTGACATGGCTGACATGGCTGACTTTCAGGTTCCTCAGAGTTCCTTGCCACAGTTGACAGCCTCCATTGGTGCCATGGCGCGATACAACGGGCGGGAACTCCCAGCAGCACCGGCAGCGTTTGCTGCCAATGTTCCCAGCGGGATAGACATTGTGTACTGTATACACGCGCTCTATGTGATAAACATGTGCATAGAAACGAGAACTTGTGTTAAACTATATGATATATTAATATGTTAATGATATATTATATCATATTATATCATTGATATATATATATATATTAATATAGATATACTGTTTATATATATATATATGATGTATATATATATATATATTATCGCAATTTATTGCATGTTGGCATTATGTGCAGATGTATGTAAGCATTTGTGAGCATATGCGCTAGGGCCGGTACAGTGGGCCAATCCCAAATTATTCCGGATCAGCGTACATGCCACACTAAGGAAAATGTATTTGATGTGGGATATGCAACGTACGTGGGCCAGAAGAGCAATGATCATACCTACGTGTGTCATTGTTTGTCTATAAAGTTACTAAACGCTAGGAAAAGCACCTCCGGAGAGAGGGGCACTGCACTGCCCCCACTTTGAATAGCCAATCGACCAATCGTGCAAACCGACCGCTTTACTGTAATCCATTTCACTTAGCATGGGTTTTGTTCATTTTGGGTTCCTGTTTGCATTTGTTTGATAATAGTAATAGGGTATCATGGCATCCCCTAACCCACAGGCCCACAAGTTCATCACATGTTTTTTCCTCTTAAGATAGCCATAGATTTGGATAAATCCCCTTGACAGATAAACCCACAGGATGGTGCCCCCCAGTTATAAGTTGGTTTATAACCCCCATTAACTATAGTTATATCTGCCATAAACCATAGTTATGGGAGTTATAAACCAACTTAGCTAACTATGGGGCACCACCTTGCATGTGCAGGGTTTATTTTCTCGGCGGGAGATTCGGCCCTCGGCCCAGGTTGGGCGTGAACAGTTCGCTCACTGCAGTCGGCCTCGGCCTCAGTTTCAACTGCCCAAAGGTGTGTCTGCAATGGGGGTATATCATGGTATACCATCTGGTTATTTAACATAGCCATTGAAAATAGCCCATTTATAGATAATTTTCCCATTAAAACCTCCATTTATAAGGGAATAACCAGATGGTATCCCAAATGGCAATGGGAAAAAATGATCATCCACTGGAAGGGCATCCCCATCATTGACGAAATGCGGAATGTTCCTTCACACAAGGGGATGAATACGGACTAAACACCAAACGTTCGATTTTATACCCCATATCCATGGTAGTTCCTTGGTTGGCATCCGTCCAGGTTATTTCTTGCTAAATTGCGGGGAGAAGGTGCAAGTTCATATGCAATACCCGTGACTCCATCCTTTTCTAGTATGATCGATTATGATCTGTGGTGGATTCAAGGAAGTCCTGGTCCAGTATTATGGCAACAAACCGGCCCCTGGTCCAAAATTTGTTCGATCTATCTATATATATATAAATATATATATATATATTATATTAATATCGACAAGAAACATTGTATGCAAAAATGCCAGTGACATGGAAGATAAATAACCTAGTTACAACTGGTAAGGACCCCTTCTTGTCGACAAAGGCTTTCTCTGGAACGTGGCAGACGCTTTGGCGAGGTACCATTGTGCCAGCAGCCCCAGGGGTGGCAGAGCAGCTGGGGGATACAGTCTTCAGACTCTTGAAAATTGGAAAGCAACATATCTCAAATCTTCACTGCCAAACATGAGCAACATCCATGAGCTTTAAAATCTGAAATCCTAAGCCATGAATTACGCATGGTTTTCCTCAGTGTGTGTGTGTGTGAACTATTTTTAGGACTGTCTGAAACCATTAAAATCTTCTCCTGCATGGGTCCCCAAACCACGATTTCTATTTAACAATTTATAGTCTGTATGTATTTCATGGATAAATCATCTGGCGAACACATGCACGTACCTGGGGCAGGGAGGAAGTGGGGCATCCCGCGGCGTGAACGGCCAAACAGAAAAGGCCCGCTCGGGCAACTTGAGTATCACATCAAGAGGCCAACAATATCCAACAATCATAAAAAAGTAATATGAGATAATCATATCAGTAGAATGGGTATGGTGAGAATCTACAGGAATCCCTGGTTTCCTGTAGATCTTCCCATAAACCAATCCATGGACTAATCATCATCAGTATCGGTTTCTGATCCCATCCTCCCGACGGCCCTGACAGCCGAAGCATTGGTCATCCCACTAGCACTAGCAATTCCATTAAGAAGGGGTGTCCAGATATTAAATTATGGATCCAGTGGTTTTCCATTTTCATTATCTTCCAACCAAATACTATTGCCATTAGTTTTGCTCCTGACATGTTCAGCTGCCCGCTGCCTCAGTTTTCAACCAGGACTCAGATCCAGAGAAGTCATGAGTGAACCCTTGGAGCGGATCACAAGAACTGCGGGGAAGTTTCAGCAGATGTTTTACCATGATCAAACAAAAAAAAAACAATTGAAGTGATGCAAGAATCGGCAATTGTTCAAGATTATGAGAGATATGCCGACATGTTTATTTGGCATTTGCTCTGGTGACAAAGCTCCAGAGCACTGCAGAGCACCATGAGTCTTGATGCGCCATGGCGACCTGCCTTGGCGTCAGCGCGGCTGACGAGGCGTGGAAGCTGAGGGTCCGCCCAAGGATTCCCGAGCTAAGTTGAATTAGTTCCATCATCTTCCATCCAGAAAAACATGGGGCTAGCGGCTAGCATCGTGATTCTTGTATATTTTGGTTATGTAGTTTGATCGAACTGGTTTAACTGGTTGCTTTTTGTGCTTTGTATTGATGACAGTATGTAAAAAAAAGTCCCGAAGATCGGTGCCCATTCACTGCCCCAAAAAATCCCCAGTGAAGCCCTCAGAAGGCCCGCATCGACACTACTGAAGCCAAGAAGTGCTTGTGATCCATCAGACCGAAGGTGCGGGATGCCGTTGGATCATGATGGAGATATCTTGGTGTTGCGGATGTAGCGGTTTTCAACGGCTTGTTGCCCGGTCCTTTTTGGGATGATGGATGATGGTCACGTTCAACCATATTTGAGCAGAACTCTGGCTTCCAGACAGTTTCAACTTTGAATCCATGAATGATCTGTATAGAACCGGACCTGTGAAAGTGATGATGCCTAACGAGAATTTGTGTAACAGATATTTTACAGACAAGCCCGGATGGCAGGATTGGACGTTCGAACTTCCTGCAACTACTTGGGGCTACCGGTGCTGCCTTATTTGCCGGGAGTCGACGCTGCCGAGCTGTCCTGTGGCAAGAAGGGATGACTGGATCACCATCAGGGAGAATGCGGAGCAACATAGGGATAAGTCGAACCTTAAGACCCTAGGAACAACATGGAACAACAGATGTTGGATGATTTTGTGGCAATTTGGGATCCGTTTTTAGTAGCATAGCATAGACATGTATACACCATTTCACGATGTTAGGTACCTAATCTGTGCCATTCTGTGCCCATACCCAAATCAGGGCACAACTCATCATAGCAACTTGACAGTTTAACTTGCTGCACATGATCTTTCACTGGCCAAATTTCCTCAATTTCAAGAATCTATGCAAATGCACTAGCCAACGTTGCCAACAATGACCTCACAAGCAATTTTCTCAGCCCCGTAAGCCAACTCGGCCCATGGATCACTTCTGGACTTGCAGGAAGATGATCTGAAGATGCAGCTGAATAAAGACTTCTCGTGTGGTGGTCTGGATCTCGAGAATCCTCGATTCTTGGGCGGAGGCGAGGCAATTCAGGGCATGGGGGGTCCTAGGAGGGTACAGCGGAACTGTTGGAGAAGAACCGAATAAGACTTTTGCAGCCTACCCTGGGGTTCCTAAGTGCTATACGCGGAGAAATATGGGGATTGTGAACGAGGGTGCCCTCAAGTTCTTAAGGGCTTAGTTCTTAAGAGGTACATATGATGATGTTTTTTCGTTCTTCATTTCGTATTCGGTATATACAGTGCCTCCAGCAGAAAGATTTGGAAGCAGCAAAGAGCCGAAGAAGAGGAGGACAAGCCAAGGCAGGGAGAGTTGTCGTGGGTCTTTGGGTTTGCTATGGTTTTGGGTTGCTGAGAGCAAGAAAAAACGTTTATATAGCACCTTATTTTTTTTCATGTTCGACACGCTCAACACTTGTGGACGTCTATTAAGACGCCATGTCAAGCCCTTGGTTTGGAAACTTTTGAGGCTCCGAAAGTTTTGCAATACTAACTATTCAATGGGGATCCTTTGGAACAAGCTGGCTTGGGTTTGCAGTCCCCAATGTTTGTTTGGAGGGTTTTGCGGACACCATCGAGCATGTTGGTTTGGAAGCAACTTTTTGGCCCCGAAAGTTTTCCAGTCGGGCCGCTTGAGCCCAGAGTGATTGAATTTACCTGCTTAATGATGCAAGTCAATAATTCACAAGAACTCACATGCCTCCGTTTTGAAAGCTGTTTTGAGCCGCGCCCTGGCCAGGTGGAAGAGAGGCTGCGGAATCAGAAGCACCGACACAATATGCCCTTTTAATATATATATATATATAATTATATATATACATACGTATATATGATATACATAAATATATATAATTATATATATATACACATGTATATACAGTTGTGATTGAATATTAATAGTGCAGCTTTGGGACTTTTTGGTGGCGTAGATCTTGACCTGTTCCAGGAAGGCATTTTTTAGAGAATAACTCAACCATCACATACCATGAACTAAACCTGGAAAAGGTAAATAAGAACTATTGGCGAGAATTCTAGGCAATGTAGGGTTCTTGTTTCGACTAGTTGACAGAAAGGGTTGAATCCAGAAATCCAGCCCCTGAAGTTCTTAATGCAGTAGGTTGTAGTATATAGGTTCTTCAACAGCGGTTTCACAGTAGATTCCCATGTGCATGTGGTACAAACTTCATAACTTCATGCTTGTGTTGGTATCTAGGCATGTAGCGACCATTCTTCCAATTACCGCTTCCCTTGGTCATCAAAGGAGTTTTTTCTGGTTGTTGGCTGGCTCACTTAAACTTCATACATGTTCAGATTTGGTTACCCCCAGTTTTTGATAGCGGCATCATAGTTGACACCCTTTGATTAGTTTCCCCACTCATAGGAAGGCGATGCACTCATGGGTTACGATATATATATATACATACAACGGGAAAACATGATGGTCTCAAAAATCATAACGCGCTGGTATATATGTTTGTGTGTGTGCGCGTGTGCCATTGTATATATATTAATTATGAGTACATTGTACTATGTACGGTATATCATTCTATTTCAACATGCACATGTGTTAATTCCGACACTTATTACCCTCTAGGAGTTCAGGGCGAAGTCTACCAAGCAGATCTGCCGGGCAAGGGTTTGGTCGCTGTGAAGATCAGCCGGCGCAACGATGACTACGCCAAGGGCAGCATGGCGATCAGAGGGGCAGGTTTGTGCTCGGAATTAGCCTAGGGTTATTTAACATAGCCATGGAAAATCGCTATGTTAAATTGAGAAACAATTTAATAAGTAATGGTAAATCATCCCTCCACATCCAGAAATGGTCCTTCTTCCATGGCTATGTTGAATTACCGGAGGGTAAATAAAACCGAGGAAATATTTGGGTAATTTGAATTCAATTGATGGTTGAAAAATGTTGGCAAAGAAAATCACCCAAACTCGCATGATACAAGGAGTGCTAAATTGACATCCCAAGTTTGGGTATATAGTTAGATGGTTGAAAACAAAAGGCCTTGAATTGCTGATTTTCTGGTTGAAATCGAGCCTAGGTGTCTCGAAGTCAGATAGAAAGTCTAGTTCGAGCAATGTGATGCAAAGTGTGCTATTTTCAGGCGCACAACAATAAGGGGAACTTATCCAAAGCTAAACGTCAGATCAAGTGATATGTTATTATTTTTCGTCCTGCAAAGAAGAATTGAACAATGGGGTTTGGTGTCCCAGGCGTTATAAAATGTTTGCAGCATTTTGCAGCATGTGCTCGTTCTTGTTTTTGTGAAATTGTAAGCAACGTCATCCAAACATGCAGCTACATCAATTACAGTACATGTCAGATATCTACATCAAACTACATGAGGGGTTACTTTTCCATGGGGGACCCCCAAGTTCACCATAGGTTAACCTATGCTCAACATTTTGATGAAATTGTAGATGAAATTATGGTCTTATTTCATGGATGATTTGGGAGTACCCCCATGATTTAGGAAACCCCTTGGTCCCTATAAATTCGTGGCCTCGTCCAAGGAACATTTGCTCGAGAGCAGCAGGTGGTGAAGCTGTTGAGCGACGCACAGGTGGAGTTCCACATGAGGGGTAAAGTTAAGGGAGTTGGTGATGTTTACACTTTGATAAACCAACATAGCTATGGAAAATTAATGAACATCACCATTTTTAAAAGGCAAATCAACTATAACTATAAATGACAAGTTTCAATAGCTTTGTTAAAGTGATGATTGTTTAGTGTATGTTTAGTATTAGCCATCTAATATTGGGGTACCCAATCTTGATCCGTAGTCATATTAAACCACCTACTGTTTGAGACCAATATAATGTTGACCCATACCTAGGAACAACCAGTAGCAAAATGATGATAAATGGCAGCCCCAACCAGCCGCTGTACAGCATTTTTCTCCAAAGGGCTAGATTGGGGATGAGATCATTTGCCACCCCCTGGATTCGCCATGATTGAGCCACGTAGTAGGTGCCCGGTGTTGAGAGATGCATCGCCGCTGGCCCGGTGGTCACACCAGTGGGTCAGCGACAAGGTGCACTGCTTTGGGCTGTTTCGGCAGAGGCTTATTTAATGAACAGAAACCACCAGAAATGATTTAAATTCACTTTGAACAATGGGGGATGTCACCGTGAGGAAATGAGGAAATCAATTTTACCATGCATAGTTGTGATATGCTTGCGATTTGACCATCCAAAATTGGGATGTCACCATCAGAAACCAACAAAAAAGGGGTTCATCAACAATAGGGATTATATAAACCAATTTCAAATAGGCATTTAACATGTTTTAAAATCAATATCATTTAACATGATATATAACCATCACCAATCTGGGACTGGGGATTTTGCCAATAATTGACATGGGTTTGCCCAGAATACCGTATCTTATGGCCATTCTAGTGTGGAAAAGGGAACGCTACCTTTGAACAAACCCAAAGAAGCTGGCATTTGTTCAGAGGCGCAAAGTTACCAATGCTAAGAATTAATGGTATGAGCAAGGCAACAAACAACAATCAAAAGCCATCAGCTACAGCAACATCAAACTGGGCGTGAGCTGCACGAAGGCTTGGTGATGCAGCCTTGCTTGAACCTCGGCGCAGTTTCAGAGGCGCAGAACTTCCACTGGGTTACCCTCTGGTAAACTGTCACATAACTATGGAAAACCACCATTTTTTATGGGAAAATCAACTATAAATGGCAATGTTCAATAGCTATGTTAAATTACCAGAGGGTAGGTACAGAGGTGAGATGGATTGCCAATTGCCCGCTTTCACCTACATGGTTCATCATGGTTCTGCTGACCACAAGCATCCAAAACGATGTGATTCATTGTGATTCCAGATTCCAAATCACACTCACTCCCTGATGAACGTCAGACACTCTTGTCTGTAAAAAAAAAGTGACTGTCGAAGAGTTGCCGTTTCAATGTTCCAATATGGCGGTTTCCTGAAATAGGGGTTGGGTACCCCTAAATCATCCATTTTAATAGGATTTTCCATTAAACCCCTATATGTTCGAATATGTTCCGATCATCCCGAAATCACTCAGCATCCGATCCTTGGTGGAACCCTTGGTTCGCGTAGTCATCCACTACCCAGGCCCGCGGGCAAAGTCATTTCGGTGAAGTCGGGCCGTGGAACACCGCTCTTTTTGGAAGAGGCAGAAGGGGGCAGATGGAAAGGTTGAACCAACCATGGTTGCAGACATACCCAAATGGATCCGGGTGGCCCCTGCATACGTTCAATTGCCGCTACTCTTTGGTGTCGTTGTGCTTGGTGGATCTTACCGGTTTGCTTTGTTCAGAAACATACCCAGCAACCGCTCCTGTCCCTTCCTTGAGGATCCCGTGCCCCAAAACAAGATTCACACCTGGAAATTCACTTCAAAGCGTACCAATTTCTTTGACCAGTCTCAGAGTGCGAGCTGCAAGCCCTTTGTTGCCAGGACAAGCGCATGGAAAAGTTGATGAAGACTGCTGTGCCTTGGGAACTGCAAACCAAACTTGTTGGTGGAGTTGGGCTAAATACATTTGGGCAGAGGGAGAGGGAGAGAGAGAGAGAGACAGAGAACTTCAACTGTGCAGTGATAACCTTCGCAAGTTAGGATATAACACGATATAAATATGATTGTTTATCCACTTGCAACTGGAACTACCCCAGGAGGAATGGGGCAGGATCAGAACTTCCTTCCCAACACCAGAGGATGCATCCATGGTGAGCTTTTTCCTGACTGACACTTGAGTTTGAACGGAGGCATCTATGACATGGGGGTCTTGGAGATCTGATTCTGTCAATTATGCAGTGCAGATGTTCAAGATGTTCCGTTACTGATATGAGCATAGAATGCAAAAATGCCAAGCCAAGCCAGCTACCAGATACCAATGATTCCAGAAATGGGTGGCTTACCCTCTGGTAAATAAACATAGACCCTGAAAATCACCAATTTTTAATGGAAACTAGTCTTCCAACCCCTATCTGCCAGGGTCTATGTTAATTTACCAGAGGGTAACTTGGGTATACCGCCAAGAGATGAACTGATTGTGTGGGCACCCGCTCCTGTCCGCCATGGCGCCGTGCCATGGCTGCGAAACTGAGAGCTTACCGGGCGCGCTTAGCAGGCCGGTGCTGCCCCCAAAGGTACACCCACCAATCATTTAGAGATTGATGGATATTAATGGATGTTTTTATGGGGAGGCTAATGGGGATGTTAAATGATGTAAGTGGGATATTCACGATTCAATATTGTGAATTGATTTGATTCGCCGGTTTTTTTTTGCATCACCTTTAGGCAATTTCTGTGAATCATATCTTGTTGGTTTCAAAGGACTTCCACGGGAATGGCAAAGGTCAGCTCTGCACAGGCGAATGGCAGGAGGCTTTGCTTCATTACTATTCCCTTGCTTCGTTTCTCGGCTGCGTACTGCGTCTGGGGAGGGCTGGAGTTCCATGGTTTCTCTGGGCCAAACTTGCCACAGACACCGGGACCGCATTTATTGGAAACGAGCTTTCCCTGCTCGAAACAAGTCATAGTAGTTGGAGGGCACACCTCACGTTCTAATCCCCTGTTTGGGTTGTTCTAAACTTCGTGGAACCAATGGTCCCATTTTCTGAGATAAGCCATTTCCAAGGCCAAGCCCAGCAGAGACCACAGCTGCGGTCGGTGCTTGTGCGCGGCAGCGGCAATGGCAGATGGCGCAAGAGGTGCTGGTTTGACAGAGACTGGCTGATATGGAGGTTTCCGAAATGGGGGTACTAAATCATCAATTTTAATTGGATTTTCTACTATAAACCGTCCATTTTGGGGATCCCCCATTTATGGAAACCTCCATATAGGGTGGTGTGTTCGAATGTGTATCTACGTACCTGTAGCACCCCCAAATGAATGGAATGTATATACAGTGTACATATTTTCTTATGATGATGGAATGCCACCAGGAATCAATGAACTCAAGAATGGCCAGTTCCAGTGAAAAGGGATCCAAACATGTTTTCAGTGCTGTCACAATGTTTTTAGGCAGTATGTGATCAAATGCCAGGATGGGGCCACTTCGTTAGCTCCAAAATGGGGATCCCTTACGCTTGGGTTCAACTGATTCATCATCAAAGTTAATTCCATCCGCGGAATTGTCATTGGATGTCATTGGTCTCCTGACCTTCGATATTCCTATAGTCAGCCCACATTCATTCCTATATATTATATTCCTATATATTCCTATATTGTTCATGGTCTTCGCCATGGTCTTCACCTGGTCGCCTTGGACCAGGTGCTGTCATCCGCCCGTGACGAAAATGGCGATGGCCAGGACCGTTTCGACATTGCCAGCTTCAACGCCTGTTTGGGTGCCATGGCCTGGCCCCAAGCCATGGCATGGCTGCAGAAGGTCGGGAACTGGGGAATTGGAACAAATGATCTTGTGTGTTGTATTAGTATAATTTAATATATAATATATATAGTTTTATACACAATTATGTGTATAGATTTCATTTTTTATTGGCAAATGATAATAGTAACTAATAATAATAACAACAAGGTAGTGAGAAGAATATTGGTTATACCCGTAGCAAGGCGGTGGCGGGAGTTTCAAAAATAGGACACCTATAGGAGAGGTTGGTTGTTGTGAATCACGGATGGCAGAGCGAATCCACTGATGGACCGAAAGGTGGTTGAAGTTGTGTTTTTTAATGTGGTTGCAATGGTTGCAGTGGTCACCTCACCCACAACTGCTGGATGTAGTGTGGTGTGGCGCAGTTGTAGTTGTAATTGCAGTGTGGTGTAGTGGAGTAGTAGTTGAATGTGTAATATGTGTAGCGTAGTCGAAGTTGTAGTTGTAGTTGTGGTGTAATTAGTGTAGTGTAGTGTAATGTAGTGTGTTGCAGTGTAATTTGTGCAGTGCAGTGCAACGTGGTGTAGTTGATATTGTTGTTGTAGCTGTGGTAGTCGTAGTTGTTGTAGTTGTAATGCAATTAGTGTAGTGTAGTGTAAATAGATGTGAATAGTGTAGTGTAGTGTAATGGTTTTATGTGCATTTGTAGCTGTAGTAGTAGTAGTAGTAGTAGTAGTAGTAGTAGTAGTAGTAGTGGTAGTGGTAGTGGTAGTAGTAGTAGTAGTAGTAGTGTAGTGTAGTGGTAGTTGTTCTTGTAGTTGTCGTTGTCTATCTATCTAGCTAACTATCTATCTGTCTATCTGCAATTCTGAAAATGAAGCCATTCTGCGAGACTTCCTCAACTTTTGAATTTGATAACGTCAAAAAGCCAAAAAGGAAGCAAATCTTCGAGACATCCTCAATTTTTGAAGTTGGCAACATCACAAACGAAGCAATTCTGCGAGACTTCCTTCAATAGTGGAAAGTTGAGTGCAGAGCTGACGGCCTCCCGAAACTGAAGATCTAATGCTCCAAACTGCAACCCCTCTCAGGAAATCAGCGCCCTGGCCTCCTAACATCTCTGATGAACATGTCTTTTGTACACCTGCGCCTGATTTGGAAAATGCATCTTTCCAGATCCTCTGCAAATGTCCCACGCCTGCCATCGTGTTTGGAAATGCTAGAAAACTTGCATCGTTTGCTCGTTTTGACAAGGTGCACAATCCCTTGCGCCTGCCTTGCGAAACGCATCTGAACGTCCAAAAGTGCTGCGAGCATGGTGTGTTTTGTACATTTTGGCTTGGAACTCTGCTTCGCACCACAGCGGCGCGCAAATTTTCATCTCTCATCTGGCTACATGGCTCCGCACCCGCCGCTTTAGCGAGCCTACTTTTTGAGCCGCAAACCATTGGAAACACGGTGTTTCGCGACTTTGCTACCTTGTCGCGCGCAGGCATCTTCTTTCTTCTCACTCTTTCTCTTCTCTGATCGTTTCTCTTCTGCTCTTCTGTTCGCTGACTCTCCCCACCTCTTCTTTTCCATCTGTCCATATTGTCGGAAGTTTGGGTTCTAAACTTCCTTCGTCGATAACGATTCGAAAATTATTTACATATCAAATGTTGGCGCATACAGTATACATGTGCCATTATGTGTATAGCATATATACATACAGTTTTTGTGCGAAACTGCCAGCATCATTGCTTACCGCCTTTGATTGCACAAACGTATTCACACGTCATAGCAGTCAAGAAACTCTAGATGTTTAAAACGCTTGTGCAATATGATTTTGGAGTCCTTGGCCATCCAATTTGACTTAGTTTGTGGGAGGCAACTTTTGTGAGGCCCACCGTTCCATACCCAAATTGACCCAGCTCTACCGGATTCGTTTTTTGCTGAGTTTCGTTTCCTCCATGCCTCTGGGAGAACGGGAAGTTCCTCGAACCCAGGTGAGGCATTGGTCCTTAGACCCCACCATCGTCAGCTTCAATGCCACCATAGAGACCATGAAGCGGGCCTACGAATGGTAACCTGGCATGGCCTGGGGTGCTTCATGTCGGTTTTTCGGTGTGTTTGTGGAGCTTCCCAACTGCTTCAAAGGGGACAACCTTCATTTGAAGCGCGGTTGCATTTCCAGAAGTGAGGAAAACCTCGGCAGAAATGGTTGCAATTATTTCCAGTTCAAGCTCTCAGAATTCCCTGGCCCCATCCATCCCAACCTGGCCTTTGTCTCCGGCTGTGCCGGAGTTCCCTCCTAGGTGCAGAGCGGTTGCCTTGCTGTCCGAAGCCACTGGCAGGAGCTTGCAGGTGCGTTCAAGATGATTAGTAGGTTCCTGATGGTGTACATACTTCAAAGTACATGTTTTATATGCTTTGATTTTCGTGACATTTCCAACTTTTCCAGATATCCAGACTTGACGATTTCCACAAAAACATCGTCCTCATCCTCATCCTCATTACCCATCCCGAACCCCCCATCACCCATCAATACATAGATCGTCATAGAACTGACTAAAGATCGAACATTTGTTTGATTTTCAATTTGGCGTAGATGATGCCCATCAAAATAAAATAGATAATTACTATATAGCTCACACACACACACATATATATATACGTGTATATATATATATAATATGTTTGATATTTGAATTGAATCCCAGAGGTTTTCTTTTCTTTCTGCCGCTTCGAAGCTTCTTAGCATTGCCTCAGCCCAACTTGGTGTCCTACGGCACGGCGGTCAGTGCCTGTGTGGCAGCAGCACAGTGGCTGAAGGCTCTGGAGCTGTTCCATGGCGTTCGAGCCATCAGGGGCCGCCCACAGCGAGGTGGGGGGTGGGGTTGGACAGGAGGGGTTATTTGGGTATAACCATGGTTATCAACCCCATAGGTTGGGATATAACCCTTACCCTGATGTGTTAATTATATATATACATAAACATGGTTATATATATATAGTTATATATATATATCCACTCATAAGTGGAACTGCACTTCCAAGTATAATGTACCGGTACATGAAGATTTCTCCATTCTGCGGTAGGAGTTTGAACAGCTTCCCATTTCGGAATATGACGAAGTGACGAAGGTTGCCATGAAAACATGTGCTGCATTCCAGGCCTAGAGGTTTTTGTGGATTTGAAGACAAACCCCAAGTTTATCAGAAATGGATGGTATCAACTCCATCTCCAATTTGGAGGTTTTATGCATAGGTTTTGCCACATTCTATTTATATTTCACCATTTTTGTTGGATCTGGGAAACCATTTTCCGATATAAAAGACACATGCCAAAGTATTCCTTACTAAGCCATCATCAAACCATATCAGTTCTTTGTTTCAAGAAACATCTGCAGAAAAACCATGGGTTACGTTTTTATTGCTGGTTTTTGCTCATTGAAAACCATCCAAACAGGGTTTTTTTCCCGTTTTTTCCAGCAAACTCTGGTGGTTTCAACCCCAGCAGCCGCTCCAAGGCCGAGACCACGGCGGCCTCGTGGTGCTCTACAGCGCTGCGGTGCGCGCCTGTGAGACGGCGGCCAAGTGGCCGGAGGCCTTGGAGCTACTGCAGGCACTGGAAAGGATGGTGGGGGTGTTATGAAACCATCTAATGGAGTAATGATATGTAATGTAATGTAGGCTGCCTAATAGTAAAACCCCCCTCCCTAAATAAAATAATTATTTTAACAAATTTAGGGGTGGTCAGCATTCCAATAGTAAATTTTTGGAACCTTATGGCTGGGATCATGATATGTATCTGATAGATTCTCCATGACCAGCAGTGCCCACTGCGCGCAGAAGTTGGCGAAGAGATTGGCGAAGAGTTGGCAAGGCAGAAGTGGACATGGAAGTGGGGGCAGAGGTGGTGGAGGCGAAGGAGGAGGACGAGGAGGAGGAGGAGAAGAAGGAGAAG
>Ga0126342_10005744_pt1 | contig 21788 bp, 21 predicted proteins | sample Cyp1metagenome_FD_92528 | JGI IMG/M metagenome (GOLD analysis project Ga0126342, IMG submission 92528) | Coral microbial communities from Lord Howe Island, Old Settlement Bay, Australia - Cyphastrea 1 metagenome | ecosystem: Host-associated > Invertebrates > Cnidaria > Coral ... | reverse complement strand
TAATGTATGTAATGTATGTAATGTATGTAATGTATGTAATGTATGTAATGTATGTAATGTATGTAATGTATGTAATGTATGTAATGTATGTAATGTATGTAATGTATGTAATGTATGTATGTTTGTATGTATGTATGTATGTATGAATGTATGTAATGTAATGTAATGTAATGTAATGTAATGTAATGTAATGTAAGTAAGTAAGTATGTATGTATGTATGTATGTATGTATGTATGTATGTAATGTATGTATGTATGTATGTATGCATGCATGCATGCATGCATGTATGTATGTATGTTTGTATGTATGTATGTATGTATGAAATTTATGTATGTATGTATGTTGTATGTATGTATGTATGTATGTATGTATGTAATTTATGTATGTATGTATGTATGTATGTAATTTATGTATGTATGTATGTATGTATGTAATTTATGTATGTAATTTATGTATGTAATTTATGTATGTATGTATGTATGTATGAATGTAACAAAATGTAGTGTAATGTAATGTAATGTAATGTAAGGTATGGTATGGTATGGTATGGTATGGTATGGTATGGTATGTATGTATGTATGTATATATCTACATAGGTACGTGTTTATTTACACATTTGGATATGTGTTGGTGGTAGATACATTGACACATAAACATGTTGAAAAAATAGTTTAAATTGGGACGACGATTCCCGATGGCTGGGGTGCGGCACTGGTTTAGGGCTTAGGACGACCATGAAGCAACCCACTGTTTGGTCAAGACCCAAGTAGCACAGAAAAATCCCAAACTTCCAGGAATATTCTCTACACGGCCGCTGTGACGTCGGGATGCTCTGGCAGACAGCGAAGTAGCGAATTCACCCCTGAAAGTCGCCAGTTTTCTTCCAAGTTGTTGAGTACATCCATTGGAACTCGCGGCCCGATCTCTGGTCCATTTAATGCACAATTATTTTGGATGTTTTGTGGCATTATTTCGGCGCCCTTGAAACATAGACTTCAATCAACAAGACAAACGATTCTGGTTGGGTGGCCACTTCCTTCTTCGTTTCGGTCGATCCAAGTCAACCCTCCAAGGTTGGGGGGGATTAATCACTAGGCATCAAAAGGCGATATGCAAACCCCCAAAATGTGTATTGTAAATGCACTGTAAATATCGAACGACCCCTGTCTTCTTCCATTGTGGTTCACAGTTCTTGTTGGGAGGTATTTTCACAGCAAAAAGGAACTGGTGCCTTTTTTTTCTGCTCTCCCACTGCGAAATGGCCTTGACCAAGGTGGTTCTATGGCAAGTACCGATGGGTCCCACCCAAGCTGAGCCCAAAGTGGCGATTGGAAGGGCCAAAAAAAGGCGCTGCTGAAGTAGCTGCTGGCTGCGGGATGTCCGATGTCCTCCAGTGCAGTCCCAATACCAGGTTGAATCGGGAGTCTGGACAGATGCAGGACTTATTCTTAAATATGGTAGTGTCACAAATCAGGAGAATTAATTTTAATCCTGCGGTGCTAAACATCTCAGGGACACGTTTTCATCTATTGTAAGGAATCTCATTGGATGTGTAATTTCTTGGCAAGTTTTTTTCGTTTCCAAATGAGGTCTATTTGCTCCGATAGATGCTTGTTTTTTTTCACCCAATCATTCTTGGTTCCATGCCCACTTCAGCTGCTTCAAATCTGTTTTTTGTTCCTTCAATCCCCATTTATTGGCGATGAAGGCGATGAACTCCCTATTTTTTGCTGAAATTCCAGTTTGTGTGGCTGAAATCAGCCAAATACCCACCCCTAAGAACCCATGAGGGGTGAACTCCATATTTTTCATCTCAAAATTGGTTTATAGGGTTGAAATTCGTTTTTCTCACCCCAAAAAGATGCCGAAAAGTTGCACAAAACTGGAAAACGATGGGGAAAATCATCGAACTACCATCCTGGTGGCACACCTTTTGGCATTTCAGGTCAGAAGAGGAGCTACAACGCTTGCGCGCCAATGCGGGCGCAGCATGGTCTGGGGCACCCGTTGGTACTCGGTGGTCCTGGTGGTTGATGGTCACCGGTTACCACTGGAATTTCACCATGATAAGCTGGCGATTTAATTGGAATTTCACAACGAAATAAAAGCAGAAACGACAGTCTTGCTTGGGAACCAACTGGTGATTCATGGGGAGCATGGACCCATCCAAGATGGGACGTTTGATCCATCCGATCCATCCCTGGTTGGTTTCTGTCCGTGCCCTTTTCAACCCTTGCATGTTGCATGTGGGTCAAAGTAGTGCTTCATTCGCTTCCCCTTCGGCCAAAGCGCTGAACAGGGGTGATCGCTTCGAATCTGTGCCATGGCACCGTCACATGTGTTCCACCGACATGCTGGGCCCTGCCATTTGGTGCATGCAAAGACAAACATCCAGACTACCATGGCAGATGTCTGGAAGAAGCTGGCGCCGTGGCTGGATATGTGAGATGATGTTCAGCAAAGTCCTGCAACAGAAAAGTGGACACTTAGCTAACATGGATCAAGATGGATCAAGAGTATATAGAATGTTTTGAAATGTAGCGCATGGTCCCCTCGGTGACCACGTCTCCTGTTGACGGTGTGTCAAAGAACAACACTTGGTCATGACGGTGTGTTGCCCATGGTGGACCTGAGCTTCCCATCTCTTCTGAGACACTAGGGGAGTTGTTGCGGTTGGACTGGAGGCTGCAGGAGGATGGTCATCATAATTCAACTGGATTCAATTGGATAGTCAGGATTTTGCCAGCTTTCACCAGGGCTGTTTGCCGAGCAATGCTGCATTTTGTGAACTACCCCTCGTGTGAACTAGGGGTTGAGAGTGGATGATGAAACCACCTCCAACTAGCAAGGGCTCATGATTGCAGGGACTCAAAGCCAAAGCATAGAGGGTTGGTGAATTTCTGAGGCGGAACACTCCAACCTGCTGGCTTTAGACATGGAATGGGTTCCAGACAGGAGCCTTGTTGCCTTGGGTACCTCTGGTGGCTGAAACCAAGGGTTGCTCCTCCCTGTTCAAACGCAGGAGCAGAAACCAGAACAACAAAGTGGCCTTGATTCAGATTGCAGTTGGAGATAGCGTGTGGCTGTTTCGCACCTGCGAGTCTTGGATCAAGAACAAAGTGCAGACTGAGAGAGGGAGAGGGTTGATCTATGCTCCATAGGTCGCAATTCCGCATTTCCTCATTCCATTCTACTGATGGTCACTTCACCAACACAGAAGATCCTTGCATGGTCCCTTCAGAGTTCTCGGGCGTTTTGAGACCTTGAAGAGTGATCCAATGGGTCAGCCCCCAGGAATACAATGCCCCTACAGTAGCGATGGGCCGCAGCTATTTTTTCTTTAAATCTTCAAGTAACTTAAGATCCTTAGTTCGTTGATGTTCGTTGTACTTACAGCTCTAGAAAGGGGTGCTGGTATTTGACATTTTGGGCTTCAGATTTAAGACACCACCAGTTTATTGATACGCAGGATACCAATAGCAATTGATCACTGATTTAAGGGGTATATAAACCCCAAACCATCCTCAAACTTTTTCAATTCAAGGGTTTCCACTATATCTGGAAGGGGGTCCCTCTACCCCCGTCGAAATGTAACCCAAGTGGTGGCTAAGGAGATCCCTCTACCGCAGGAGCTTCGAGAGATCTTCCTGGATCCATCTGTCACTGATCCAGTGTCATTGGGGTATGTTGTATATAGCAATCCCCCAAGAAAGATACAAGTAGAGTTAACATCTACTATAGCAATCTATAGCATAGAAAAGTGATATGTGATAGCATATGTGGTATTTCGCATCTACTATATATATATAGTCAATGTGGTCTATTTAACGAACATCATGATAGTGATTAGGGGACAAAATAGTGATACTGAACGAACATCATGTTGTGATAGTATTACTGTTATAGTTGCTATAACATCTACTAAAATTAAATAGTGATACGTGACTTTTCTATGCTTTTCTGGGCCTACCATAGTCCATATCAGACTGTGCTCATGATTGACTGCATGGCTAGGTGCATGGATCAAGGAATCTGATTTCCACCTATAGAGAATGAAACATCCAAGTCCCTGTGATTCCCTGTCTCTGCTTGTGTTCTAAGTGAACGCCATTTTTGAGTACTCAGAAGAGGGAAGGGTTTTCTTGCAGAGGCTTGACACGGGTTTTTGCAGGTTCACTCATTGAGCCACTGCAGTTGTGTCTTGTACTGTTTGTTTTTTCGTAAGCAGGTGCTTAGGCATGGCTTTGCCCTTCCGACTTGCCAATAATCGCATTTCTTAAAGGGGCACAGTACTAATGATATGTACCATACATTGCTTCCTTCTAGTGCGAAATCCATGTTTCCCCTCCGGTAATCCACTATTGATAGATGACTTTCCTAGCAAGAAACCTTCATTTAGTTCGGAGATTTCCCAGCTTGCCACGTAAGAAGTTCCCCACCATCCTGTGCCCGGCTCTACGGAGAGCCCAGGTCACCAAGTTGGCCGTGTCCTTTGACTCGGCAGATCGAAAGAAGTTGCAGAGCTCCTTCGGAATAAGCTGTGAAGGAGCGAGAAGGGGCCAGGAGGGGATGGGGATGGGGATGGGGATAGCTATTTTTGATAATGGTTATACAGTATACATGTTATACGTCAGTTATATATAGGTATAATATACATATGTTTGATATACATAGTTAGTATGATATATATATATATATATATATCCACACATAATGTCTATATATATATATAAAATACATATTATAGGATATAGCCACTATGGCCCATTTACCAACTAGGATGCACATCTAAGTAGATGGGGTCCTTCTTTTTTATTTTGTTAGGGAACAAACATAGGTTTGCGAGATAGGAATCTTCACAAGGGGGGGACCTTTTTTTAGCGCTTGAACATGTGTGAGATTTTTCGTTGTGCAGCACATCCGCTATTCTGACAGCTTTCATCAACATATTGTTACATGCTATTGTTGAGAACCTTCTTGATATCTCATTATAATTGTCATTTTCCATTCTCAACACTCGAACTAGTGATATGACTATACGATGCAAATGCTACAGTACCACCATTTCTTCGGACGTCGAGATCGTGTTCGAATCTCATTGGCTATGGGACGTCAGTCGCATCCGGCCTCGTGGATTTGTGTTTCGGAGTTCCCCGAGAGTTGACCTGAGATTATAATTACCCTCTGGTTATGACTAACATAGCCATGGTATAGATGGCCCATAGAAATACAGTAGATGGTTTACCGTTCTTAAAAATGGGTGGATTTTCCATGGCTATGTTAAATAACCAGATGGTACTATTATAGATGGTTGGTGGTTTGGAACACGGCTTTTATTTTTTTCCATATATTGGGAATAATAATCCCAGCTGACTTTCATATTTTTCAAAGGGGTTCAAAAAAAAACAACCAGATATTGTTATTCTTATTACTATTATTGTTAAATATGATATACACATACATCTTCATTTATCTATTTGATATAATTTTGTGATTTCACATCTCAACACATCCAGACATCGCTGCACATCTTTTCGAAGGCCTGTTGGATATCTCGACCTTGGCAAAGGGGCTAGACATCCAAGGCACGACTGGACGTAGTGGAGATTTTTTGTGGAGTACCCTCTGGTAAACTAACATAACTATGGAAAATCATCATTTTTAATAGGTAAATCAACTATAAATGGCCATTTTCAATAGCTATGTTAAATTACCAGAGGGTATCAAACGGAGAATGTGGTTTTTGGGTGTGAAAATGGGGGAAACCGCTCCCAACCGTTGTCGAAAAAGATGATCAACCATCTAATTTTGGGGGACCAAATTTGGAGACACACCCATATTTTCAAGATTTTCTAAGCCTAGTTCCGACAGGTTGAAACCATCAACTAGTACACTTGGGCAAACAGGCTCCATTTCCAACCGATGAGCTGCTTCCATTCCAAACCACCCTGCCCTCTGGTAGTCGATTCTAAGGGGCCCAAATATACAGCTTTTTGTCAATATTTCATTCATTTTCATTCTAAATTTTGCCAACACTTCAAAATCTGATATTTCCTCTCCAGCCTAAAATTTACTGAGTTTCTCCTAAAGGTTCTGGGGATGTTAGATTTTCCACCTGCGCTTTTCAGGCTGTGGCCTCAAAAAACTGGCGCAACGCTATGGCCTGCGGATAGAGAAGGCCCGGATTTCTGCATGCCATGGGTGAAGTAGAAAAGTCTGGTTGAAAGTTGGGAGTTGGGTCTGTAAGTACTTGTAAGTTGGGTATGACTGGTATGATTTTTTTTCTGGGAAGGTGGTGGGCTCCACATTTTTTTTAAAACTCCTTTATATATATATATATCATACAAAATGTTGCGATAGAATTTTTTTTTGCCGATGGGGTTGAAGCAAGACCCCCAAGTTCGACCCAGGACAGAGAGATCAGCATCTCCAATTGGGCGGCAACCACGTTGTCAACGAGGTGCCTGGGGAGCTGATGGAGCCCGGCCACATAGAACTTCCAGTTTTAGGTTCCAATCACAGAGACCCTCTCTCCTCTCCCCTATTTCTCTTCGCTCTCTTTATCGTTCTCTTTATCGCTCTCTCGCGCTCTCTCTCTCTCTCTCTACACACCATGGCATGGCGGGGATGGAACCAAGCCACCACCAAAACCCCTGTGGATTGCTGAATACACAGACTATGAAACCATTTCCATGCGAATGATTACAGTCCGACGCAGAACTGCCTTCGGTCATGGGGATCAGTACCATCGGGATGCTATGGGACCATCCTCCCTCTTTAGTGTGAAGACCATACCAGGGTAATCTGACCCATACCCGGATGATCATGGCTGATGAACTGACCCATACCATCCGGTAGTTGAGCAGCGGCCAAAGTCTACGTTGATGGCTTTTTTATGGGAGCTTGTACTGGGGACTATGATGACTCTTGACATGGGAACACTGCTCTCAGCCAATCAGTAGGTTTGGGGATGACGGAGGTTTTTGAACATTGCTCGGTATGGGTCAGTTCAGAATCCCCCTGGTGGTTTCAGATGCTCCATTGACGACAGGCTTTAAAAAAGGATCCATGGCTACCCAAAGGACTTGACCCAACTCTGAATGTGTACATGACCTTTTGAATGCATGTGTGTATATTAAGTAGTGTATACAGTCACAGTTGATGTAAAAATCTTCGATTTTCGTTACCAAAACTGCAGTCTAGTCTAGTGGCACTTTCAGTATGCCATCCCACATCCTGCCATAGCCACGCCCCCGAAAACCATAGGTAGGTCGGTGGAGACAACTAGGCTTAACGGTGGAGATGAATTAGTCCAGTTGGAATTGAGGTCAAACTAAATCAGTTCTAACTCCAGCAATTTTTTGTACTCTACAGCAGCTGACCAACAAGAGGAACAAAACTCCAAACAAACAAATCCCATATTGATTGGTTGGCTGAAGTTAACAACTTGATTAACAAGTGGTGAAACTACTGAAGTTCAACTTCTCCACGGCCAGGCAGTTGCAGTATGCCCGGGACGATGCCTTCTTCACTCTGTGGCTCTGCGCGCCGTTGCTTCGGGAGCTGCCGGAGCTGCCGAAGGATGGCGCGGCTGTGCTGGAAATGGTGGAAAGGTCCTGGGCGGCAGTTGATGCTGCAGTGAGCACGGAGGACCGGAGCTCCAGATGCAGGAGAGGAGTTGGGGATTTAGGAGGATTTATATGTAATGATTGATAATTATGGAATATTATGGATGTACATGGATTTACATGGATTTTGGATTTAGTGAAGTTTCTCTAGGTTTACTTGGAGAGCTCAAAATATTGCAATTTGAGATTCTATCAAGATTTGAGATTCATCGAAAGCCCACGGATTGTGGCCAGTTTGAAGATTCACACTCCAATATTGAGTGCAGCATGTCTTGAGCATACTTCGATGTCGTTGTTTCCTTGTCATGAGTATTCTTAGTCTTTCGTGTAGCAGCTGCCATTGATCGTGCTGCTGTTTGCTATGATGCTGATAGTAATGCTGATGAAGTTCAGAATATACGTATATATATAATAAACGGTGCACATACTGTGTGTTTTTTGTATATATATATATATATTCAACGACGTGCAATGTATTTGTTTGTTTTTCCATGATTCCAACTATGTTTTCTATGATGCCTATCCAGCCCGGGTTGACGCTGATGACGCTGATGGCGCTGATGACAGTGATGATGCTGCTGCTGATGATGACAACGAGGGTGATGATGCACGACGCCACATGATGCCACATGATGCCACATGATGCCACATGATGCCAGATGATACCACCTGATTATGTACAGTGTGCGTATGATATTACATAAAAACATCACGTGTCTCCAAATCATATGTACCACCTCTTGAGCCTCGCTTTTGTATTTCACATCTACACATCCGTGATGTCTCGAGGACTGCGAGGCAAAAGACTTGGCCCTGCTTTCCTTCGTCACTGAGCTTCATGGTGTGCTGCTGAAGCATGGCCCTCTGCCGTTGCAGCAGATGGGAGGCATGGGGGGAAATTCATGATGTGGTACGCCAAGGTAAAGCCAAAACTAACCCGCATTCATCCAAGTTTGTCATTTGGGGGGTATTAAACCACATACCTACAAGGGCGTTTCTGGTTCCGTGTACCGCATCAATCATGATCTTCTTTGTTTATTGCGTATTTGGTGGTATGTGCTTGAGGGTTTAGTTTAGATCTCCAAACTTTCGGGCTGACATGTAAAAAAATAATACAAATGAACCTATCATACCCCTGGAAGATTCACACAACTCTAGCCACTGATGGATTCCCAGATTTCCAGATGAGATTTTCAATGGTGCCATGACACTTTTCTGGCGTGTCAAAAGGACCAGAGTTCGAGCACATCTGAGCTGAAAGTGGAACGAGGGAACCTTTGCAGTTGTTTCAAGTGACCGCAGGGTTCACCAGACCATAATATAGGGGTTGTATTTCCAATGCTAGTATGTGGGTTTGTGTGTATATATATATGCACAGTAGCATGGCTTCAGGTGTTGCAAGCACCTCCTCAACATTGTGCTTTGGCGCGTCCCTTGCTTCTATAATATCTTGCCATGCTACCACTCCGCCGCCGTGTTCGAATATCTATGTCTAGCAAGGAAAATATCACTTGCAAACATGCATTTGGGCCCCAAAAATGCGGCCAAATTTGGTTCCAAAAGCAAGACCGCGCTCTTTGCGGAAGACACACTGCAGGCTCCAAATTTGGAGGTCTAGTTTTGGGACCAAGAAAGCCACTGTTGCATTGCACGAACTTATACTGCTTGGGGCTCGCTTTGGCAGTGCGCAGTGCCTCTAAAGTTTCTCTGTCCGGCATTTCCATTCGATTTTTGGAAGCTTCTTCCCGCACTCCCACACACACACACAGTTGCTTGTATACATACAAGTATCCATGTATGTTTGCCTCTTTACTCATTTATAGCATCACCATCGGGGAGTGGTATGGAAAATAAGGCACCTCCAAAATTGGGTGGTTTACTAAACATGGTTCCTCCATGTGTGGTTCTTCCTGAATTTTCCCCCAAACCCAGTCAGCATCAGCAGCAGAACGAAGCAGGGCTTTTGGATCCGCGCGGCGTGCCCTTCCGAGAGCAAGCACGCATGCTGGAGCCAGCTGGCAAGTTGGATCTAGGAGTTGGCGAGTTCAGGAAATGGCGATTGAAACAACAAGAGGTGGGGATTGACCCAACAACAATGGAGGTACAACGGTACAAAACGAAATGCTAGCAGGAATGATATGGGTATCGGTATGGGTCAATCGAGGAGAAAACCAAGAAACATCCGAATGCCACAAGGAATTGCAGATTGAATACCCCAAAACTGGATGAACATGCAGGAAACCACAGTCACGAGTTTTGAACCTTACGTAGAAATCTATGGGACGGCCTAGTGGGTTTGCCCAAACACAAGTCCTTTTGATGCTATGTGGAAACGGTGGAACCATGTCATGGGGTGTTTGCTTGGGATAATGTGGGAAACCACAAATTCATCAGAGTTTGTCCACCATTGGGATAAACTGCATTCAGAAAATGAACTGCCAGATTGTCAGCATTTTTACTGATTGCACCCCCTTTTCCGTTGCCTAGCATCCCAAGTATTTTTGGCTGGAATTCAGATTATTTTTCTCAGGTTATTTTCATTTTTTGTTGGGTGATCTTCCATCAGTTACTCATTCCATGCAGCAAATTTTGGGGTAGGGACCTGGAATCCCTCACTGTTTGCAGCTTAGGATTCGTTTGAGCAAGGACTTCTTTAGGGAAGAAAAAGGCACGGTGGGGGAGCCCTAAACGCAGGGTCTGGAAGATCATGTTCGTCTTGGGCGTATTATTGCATATCTCTTCCGGGGTGTAAACTCTGGGCAATGGTCTCACCATAAATGATGGCTAATTCAAAACAACCCCAAAAAAGGGAAGAGGTCGGAACAACCACCTGATCATGTGGCTTCAAAACTATACTGTTGACGATAGGCCTTTACCAGGTGGGGATTTCCAGACCCCGTCATTATGGTGTTCCCAATAGACGAATACTGCAGCTGCATGTTGTTTGGAGCCACCAGCCAGTGTAAGATCTCGAATCACATGAACAAGTAAGTGTAGCGTAGTGTATGACCAATGGGTTGTAATGATTTCAGACTTCTTCTCAAACGCGTAGTTGGCGCCAAGTTGAACCTGGCTCGACCACCTGGGAACTACTCGCCGATTGTGAGGCTGGTTCCACTTGAGCCAAACAAAGGGCCAGGAGGTTCTGCGAGCCAGAACTGCCTTTGAGGTTCGGAGATGGTGGGGAACTCCCGAAAAGAATTTGTTGTCTGAAGGGGGACATCCTTCCTGTTGGAGATAGGTTTTGGGCCAAGGTTTGATGATGACACGCAGATGGACTGGGCCGTGGCCGTGAAGTCAACCTAGAAATGGGAGGTCTCGAACTCAAGGTCTAAAGCAAATGCACATGGCAGTGTGTCAAAACCTTGTACCCCTGGTGAACCTCAAAATAGCTGGTAAATGGATGTTCATTCCCCTAAAAAAGGTATTAGTAGGTATTGATCCATACCCACATCATCCATCTTGCATTCACAAATTTGGCGATTTTTCAGCCAGGTTTCCTTACCAACTGCCCCGCCATGGCCGCCTTGGGGACGTCTGGTTCAGGTGGCCCCATTCAGCGAGCGCGAGCTGGCGGTCTCTTGGAGCGAACCTGAAGCACTGGAGCGCTGGTGCGAAGTCTGTGGTGCTGGAAGCAGTGCCCCAGTTGCACCAAGGGATGAAGAAGGAGCGGTTGGAAGCAGAAGTGGTGAATATTTGGGGTGTAAATATATGTACACTACGTACACTATGTCCGTTATCCACATCATTTACATTATATACATCATATACATCATTTACATTATATACATAATTTACATTCTATACACTATTTCAATCATTTACATTATATACATCACATCACATACATCATTTACATTATATACATCATATACATCGTATACACGATATACATTATTTACATTATGCACATTATATACTTTAGATACATGATATACATTATACATATTATTTACCTTTTATACATTGTGTACATTATATATATATATTGTGTGCATAATATAAGTTATTTGCATTAAACCATTGTATACATCGTATGCATTATATGCATTCCATTCAGAATATACATCATGCGCACTATATACATGATGTACATCATATATATGATTTTATGTACATCACATACAATATAGACATTATATTATGCATTATATACATGATAGACATTATGTAGTTTTTTTTTTTTTACATATTACACACTTACATTATATACACGCGATGTTGCAATCACGTCTCGCATCCTAAAATGTCTTAATTGCTTGACATTTTTTTAAAAGGAAACATGGTAATTTTCGGGCGTGAGAACCATGTCACGAAAGCTAGCTTCTGCCAGCTGGGGCGCTGGAATTTCCAATCGCATGAAACTCCACACTTAACTACCCCCATCCCCCCCCTCCCCCCTCCCCCACCCAGCTGGCTGGTTCACACAGTTTGGCCGTGGCTCAATCCCCCTCGCAGACATCATCGGCATGTCGTCACCGGCAGCAAATTGGGCAGCATACACATCCTCAGCATCATTGTGTTTTCATGCCAAGCTCCGCCAAGCTAGCTTTCATCCCTTACCCCCGGGCCTCAAGTTTTCCTGTGGATCTTCCCAGAAACAAATTCATCCATTCCATTTGAAATGGCATTCCCAACACTGTGGATTCATAACCATTATCAACCATTAATCACCACCAATTAATAAGCATCATAAACCAATACTAAACGTAGATTAACCATAGATTAACATTTACCAACATTTATTGACCATAGATTACCCATCATTAACCCATAGTAACACATATTAACCATAGATTAACCATTTATCTGGGTAAATTATAACGACCTCACTGTTCTCCCTCACTGGAAATCATAGTTAATAAGGGAAATCATCCCCAAATGGCCTTAATTCAGGTTAGTGAAATATTATAATTTACCCAGATTTATGAACCATAGATTAACCATCATTAACCCATAGTAACACATATTAACCATAGATTAACCATAGATTAACCATAGGTTTACCTTTTGATAGTGCCATTGCTGCCATTGCTCCAGGCGAGGCCGAGCTGAAAGGCCGCCTGGGTCTCCTTGCTGCCGAGCTCCGGCGCTTGGGCAAAGTGGCTGAGGCCAATGCGCTGGATGCTGGGCAGTGAGATCATGTGAACAATGGAAAATACCCATTAAACATATGATATACATGATATGGTTTATAGAATACATCAATGTGAATGTGTATATATCTATTATATATATATATATATGTATTTGTCTCTTTCTTTCTTTCTTTCTTTCTTTCTCTCTCTCCCTCTCTCTATATACATATATATAGGTATCTATACAACCAATAATATGGTTCTTGGGTTTGTCTGAACGTAGGGTATATACCTTAAACGGCTGTTTTCAAGTAGGAAATGATGATTCGCCAATGGAATGGTATACCCTATTTTCCAGACAAATCCATATACTTGGAGTATAGTGGGGATGGATCAAAACCTTTGATTGTTACATACACTTGGGGGTTTGAACATCTGTAAATGTCAGCTATTTTGGTGTGAACAGAAGAGCACACGGTATTTGACCCAGAAGCATATAGTGGGGATGCCATTGCAATATATACTGGGGATCAGACCAGAATTGTTGGGTTTTAACTTCGCAGTGTCCAGTTGACCCTCGTGGGGAAGAGATGGAGATTGAACCATCGATTGTTTTTTTTTTTAAACAGCAAAGATGCGGATGTAATTGATAAACGATGGTTGGCTGATGATTGTAGGATTATAGTATTGATGATTGTAGGATTGCAGTATAGTATTTAAAGGTTATTGATCTACCTAGTTTCTTGGCGATTTGGGAATCCCATTCTCAACACACCAGCAGTATAAATGGGTATGGCTTCAAACTGGGTAGTACCGTGAAACATCGGCAGGGGACCACAGATTTTCGAAGTGTCCGGCTGAGGATCGGTGCAGGTCGCTAGTTACAGGAGGTGCGAGGCAGCAACGGGCGCCCTGGACACTTCCACAGGCTCTGCAGGGCAAGTCACAGGGAATCGAATCGGATTCCAACGATGTTGCAGCAACCCACATTTTCTGCCAAGGTTTTCAGGTGAAGATCCCAAATATGATCTCCAGTGCTGCAGCACGGTTGAACACATACAAACTGACCGGTTTCGAAGACTCAGAAGCAAACTGGAGAGTTGAGGGAAGAGTTTGATCTCCTGATCTTCTCTGAGAGAGGGAGACTCTGAGAGGGAGGGAGAAAAAAAGAGAGAGAGAGAGAGAAAGAGGGAGATGATTGAGATGATGGAGATGCAGCCTTTGGATGCCTTTGGATGTTTGCTTGACTGGCCCCAGTTCTGACAGGCCACTTGAATAAATTTCGGTTGATGGAAGCAGGTGGAAGATGAGCATCTGAACATTTGTAGTTTTCATAGAATCATGAAATCAATCTCCTATAGCTGAAACAAGCAAGATCCGGGAAGCCAAATCCAATCCAGTTCCGGCGTAAACATGGGCGTCACCTTTCAGGGCCAGCTCTCGGATGAACAGCTCTACGACGAAAAACGTACAGCCACTGTGCAGGATTGATGGTTGTGGAGGGTCTGCGACACCTGTGAGTCCGTGAAAAAACTCATTCTGGAAGTTGAAAATAGTTGAAACTGGCCTGGGAGAAAGTCTTCAGGTTTTTTGCATAATGTTTATTTTTGGGTGGAGGCGTCATTGACGAGAAAGATTGCCACAACCCTGGGGAATGAGGCCTTGGTAGCCAGAACTGACTGACCACTGCCCTTTTCATGGCTCATTCAATGGCAATTTACCGTTAGCTGTTCCAACCCTGCCACCCTTAAAGAAACCTGAGGTTTTCGCGCGAGAGCTTCCAACAAGCTTGGATGTTGACAAGTTATCGGAGAAGATCCGAAACCAACTGGCTGAGTTGCCGCTTGGCTTTGTCTGCGCTGGTGCCTGAAAGTTGTGACTGGTGGATCCGGGAATTTTTCAGGTGACCATCCCACATTTTCTTGGCAACACATGGCAACACTATATTCCCCCAAAAATCCAAAAAGAACAAAGACCAGAAATACGAGCTGCTTAGCCTTTTGTAGAGGTATTCCAGCTGCAACATTTTTGTCCATTTGCCATGGCAAGAGTCACTTGCTGGTTAGTAGGCCTTTGCACTCCCTTTTGCATATGCACTGTGGCACTGGGTGATCATTTTCGGTCTCTTATATATATATATATTACTGTATGCTTGCCAACCCTTCTTGATTTGGCATGGTCAAATTCATCACGATTGCTGAAGATAGGTTTGCTCTGATATGCAATGAGTACAGGCAGCGGGCATTTCCGAGTGAACATCAGCAATTCTCAAGCGATGGGATACTCCGGATTCCAGGGAGAAGATTGACAAACTGTGTCAAAGTTGGTACATTCTCCCGATTCCAAGCGGAGTTGTCATCACTTCATAGTGCAACATGGCCATTCACAGCCTCTCCAGTGCAGCCCAGAGGCCTTTGGAGAAGATTGCTCTCTTCCGCCCCAAGAACGGAGCGAAGAACCGAGGCGCTAGCTTTGCTCAAGAATTGGAGCAGTTCATCCCATGGATTCCCATGGTGTATCATGGTGTGTTATAAATTAGCCATCTTGAGAGTTCTAAAAATGGCTAAACATCATTGCATCACCAAATATCATACATCCCTCAAAACTTCAGACACAGCCAGTGCATCCCCATCGTCCGCAACCCATCAGGTTATGGTTTTCTGGTCTTCGGCAGTACGGATGATGCCCAGGTGGCTCTCAAAAGGCAGCTGTACATAGATGGACAGCTGGCCAAGCTGCAGCCTTATGCACCCCCGCGCCCGATCAAATAGAAAACTGAATGAATGGATAAGATGAAATGATTTCTTGCATATTCCTCGTTGTAATGTGTGAATGTCTACATCAGTATATCAATGCAGATCTAATACGGTAACACATGTACATGATTGTACATGTACATATAGACATACTGTATACACGATTCCAAGTTCATTCCAGTACTTGCCGTTCCAAATTACATGGCGCTTGTTCCCGCCTCGAAGTTGTGATTTCCGGCGACGGCCTTGGAGGAAGCTGATCATAATGAGATTCAGCAAACAGCACCTGCGGTTTTCGGGCCAGTATCAGGCGCTCATTCTTGGCAATTAGATTTCAACTTAGATGGTTGGAAAGCCAACCATCGGACTAGCATGCATTTGATGGTTCCTTTCAGTTTTGGAATATATCTCATGCTCTGGATTGCCCAGAGCGGACTTGCATGCGTCGAACCACGAAGGGACTTTTTGTACAGTTACGTCCCACTTCCAACTGGCCAAGTCCGATCTAACCACACGACTGGATGGCAAATGTTGCAACCTCTAGCCCCTGGTCCAGCTTTGTGGAAATGACAAACTATATATATATACACAGTATACAAAACGTATGGATACATATGGATCATACATGTCATGAAGAAACGGTGGCCGTGGCCACTCGACTTCGACTTGGAACCAGAGATAAGAAACTTGAAAAGCCACTCTGTGCGCAGAGTTGCCAGTCGAAAGCGTTTGAGAAAGCGACTCTGTGATGCTGGTGGTTGGCTTAAAGGTTTTTTTAAGTCAAGCAGAGCACATTCCTTGGCTTTTTTTCCATGATCTTTTGATGATTTCACTCCTACAATCAACAAGCATGTGGTGGACGTGTTGTTCTTCACTTCTGCGACATCGATGAACGGTAGGACCACAAGGGATGCCCTTGGTCATATCATGAAATGTCTCTGGAAGCCAGATCGAAACATTCGAAACCAGGCTTCAAACTCGTGATTTCCGTGCCCATTTTGATCCATTTTGTGCATTTCGCATCCTGGAAGCGGGTCCAATCTATGACTACCACCATGGCTGAGGCTGGTGAACATGACTTTGGTCGTGTGGATTGTGTGGCTCTACCAGCGAAGGCCAGATTCCGGACGACAAGTCATGTTGAAGTTTAGCACTAAGTATCCCGACTATCCCCCTTTCAAGGGACTTCTCACATGTTTCGGTTAGATCACCGCTGAACTGTTGCTTCAATTCTATTCAATTCTGGTTTTTGTCCCGATATCAAATAATGTACTATTATTGGTTTTATACGTGTTATCCCCATACTATCCCATATTATGTCTCCCTTTTTTGATGCTTCTGCCTCCATGTTCAGCCAATGCTCAGTGCTTTGTCGGTGATCTCAACACTTGACAGCCGTGTTGCTAGGAGCAACACCAGCAGCACCTTCCGAGACGCCGATAAGCAGGTGCTGCCGACGGAGGAAGAAAGTCCAGGGACGATCACCCCGAGAACAAGGTTTACTGTAGAAACCCAAGACACATCAAAATAGGAATTTCAGTTTCCAACTCCGATTTTTTGGGGTTTCATGATGTTTCATCTGAATTTCCTAGCTGTGCTGAACTAAAAACCTTGAGGGAAGGGAACATGTGCAACTCCCCCAGCGTGAAGAAACTTGGCTTTCTGCCCAGCCAAAACATCAATCCGAACTGATGCGGAGATCGAAAAAACTGGTGCTCAAAATGACATGAAGAAAGTCCTCAGTCTGAGTCTGGCAAATGCAATCTTTTTGAATTCAAGGTGCAAGTGCACATTTCTGCCACTGATGACATGCATTTTTGGGTTTGGAAGAACATCACCTAGCCAAGAAATCGATGGCATTTGGAGGTCTCCAACTCGGATGCATATCGATGTTACCAGAGCATGTCTTGATAAAACCAGTTTCCAAACTCCACCAGAGGTCGGTGGTCGCAGTTGAACAGTGCGGAGTGGCCTATACAAGCCGCTTACAAGCCTGCTACAGCCGGGTTGAGAGGAAAATCCAAGTCAAGCATGCTTCCACACCTTGACACATGCGTCACATGAAAATGCCATTGCTGCAGAGGAGAGCACACAAACTTGCTAGTACCACCACGTATATATATATATATCTGTATCTATACGTATATTGAAGCCTCACTTTTCAGTCACCTCTATATCCCAAAATCAAAAGCCCTATGGCCCTATGGTAAGGTGGTAGCTCTTGGGCACATCCATGGGAAATGTTTGGCCCCACTTTATGAAGGCCATCTTCTCCCTGCTGCGTCAGCAGATGGAGGTCGGACCTCATAGGGTGCTGTGGATGAGTTGATTTGGATGAGTCCAGTTCGCAAGGCTTGATATCGATTTTTCGAAATGGAGGGAAGACTTCCAAGTCTCAAAAGTAGAAGTAGAGATGACCGAGATGACCTACGAATCTCGGGTAGTTCTGATCGGTTTGAGCTGCCGGCAGATGTGAGGTGACGGCCCCCGTGCCGATGGTTTGATCCCCATAGGAAAGGGTGCCCTGCCGTGGCCAGCAACGTATGACAGGAAGAAAGCGGCACACTGGCAACGGATAGTCGTTTGAAAGAAGACCTCAGGCGCCTGAGATGCTTGACCTATGAACTGATGTGTTTTGCATGGTACTTTCAGATCTTTCAGGAATCATAAGTAGTTGGTAGGCATAGCCACAGTTGTTTTCTGGGGGCAAGATTATTTAAGGACTTACTGTACTACCCCTGGGTATGAAGCGGTTGTTACGTTGGATGAGAAGTCCAGTCGGATCTGGAGCTTTGGTTGCAACTGCAAGCGTTTCAATATTTTCCAATACTTGATAGTTGCTCTCATCATTTTGGTTGGTTACGCCTCCATTCAGGATTTCTATGTACCGATAGCCAATAAACCCATTGTGTGGGTTGAACCAGCCAACTTTTACCGAAGGCAAGAGGCCTTGAACATCGTGGACATCGCTTCACGTTTGCAGGATGTCGACGTGTCAGCTGTGGGCAGTTGAGACGCCAAAATTGCGCGGGCGGCGATGTTTTCGCCCTATGAAATGGGTAGATTCGCCATGGAAAGAAGGGACTTTAGGCTTCAGAAATGGGGAGGTCTCCATGATAAAGAATCATGATATAATATATATATATATATATACAGGGTTTATTCATGTTTACTATGTACAACAATTTTTTGTTTCAGACAGGGACTATGATTTCCAGAACCCATTTTGGGGTTTTCCATTGGTTTCAGGCGATCCAATGGCCGACCAAACTGGGCAGGATGACCTGTTCTTGGCGGAGCCAAGTCGTGAGGGACCTCTCAAGTCCGGGGCCGAGATGGGAGACTGCGCTTGGTGCAGATTGGAAACTATGATGATAATTAACCACTATTAATGATAATTAATGTTAGTTTTGGTTGATAGTGATTAATAGTGGTTAATAGTGATTAATCATGGGATTTGATTTGTGATTTCATGAATGGTACCATTCTTTCACTCTTGAAAGCTGGATGAAGAACTGCAGTGAATTGGCTGGAATTGAGCCTGTTGAATGCTGGGTCAGGCTTGTTTTGGAAGGGATAGTCTTACTCGTTTTATGGAATCAGAGCCCACAGAAGGTTGTTTTCGAACAGGAGCTTCTTGTATCTGTAGGACAAACAAGACGGGAGAAATCGGACCTTGCGCCACTCATCTGGCAACGACCCCCTATGAATCAAGGCAACTGCAGCAAAACCTTTCAGAGCTGATGCAACAGGTGCGATTGCGTATGTGGTTATACATGGTTATACTATGTTATACTATGTTATACTCCAATCTACTCCACCCATAAATGGGAGCATATGGGAGCCCAGAGAATTGGGGACTTCCTTTTTCTGGCTGAAAGCAGCGCTTTGCGCCTGGGATCCTGGCAGACCTTTCGGGGCTCCGCTGCGACTTGGTACCAAATTTCGGGGCTCTCCTGGACTGACGAGGATCAAGCTGGCTGTCCAAGTGCCAAGTCATCGAACTTCGGGGTTTCGACACCGTAAACGAGGGATTTTGATGTATATATATATAATTATATATATATAATTATATATATATATTAATATATATATATATTGATGGATTTTTTCCTAATTTTCCCCATTTTTTGGACATGGCCGCCATGGCCCCAAGCAATTCTTCGTGGCCAGGTGATGAGGGAGGAGTCGTTGGTGGATGATCGTGACAGCCAACTTCAAAGGTGGGTCGTTGAGATGGGCGAGGTGTCCAGGTTGAGAACACGCGTGTTGTTAGAAACTGCTGTAACATTTCAATATACTAGTAGGTGTAGAGTGTATGCGTGTATATATATATATATTATACCAGTACTGTATATATATATAATATATATATATATATAATATTATAATATAATCAATACATATGGTCTAGGACATGGTACTGTAGGACATGGTATCACATCCTATCCTCGTTGTTTGAGTATGCGAGATACGACAGATGGTGATATATGCTGGTGTCCTGTTTGGTAGTTCAACATGTCTCCCGACTTTTTATTCAGACCTGGATGATTGATGCCTCATTATTTGACCACCATGCACATAAAGGATGGGTTGAACCTCAACCAAGAGTTAATTGGCATTAGTTGTTGGTTTGGGTTCGTGGGAATTTAGAGAGCCTTAAAAGGGATTGCCAATAAGGTTCCCAACTGAAACCACGCAGGTCGCCGTCCGTCAAGAACCCACTCACCTGATCAAACTTGTTGAATCATCCATTCCTGTTAATTAGGCCACATCCCTTTTTGTTTTGGCAATATGCCCATGGCTACCCAATTGGTGTCCTCTATCGTTTCCCCATGTCCGTATGAAGGCACCGTCCACAGATTTGCGTGTATTTTCTTCCCTTCAACCAATCCAAGGATTGTTTCATTGCTTCAAGTTAGATGAAGTGGAATAATACCTTGATCAACACCATCATTATACCTTCGCACCTATATCAATCAGGGTATCAACCAATTCTAACCCCAATTCGTATCAGATCATCAACTAGTTGGGTTTAAGATACCTTTGTTGACCCCATTTTTCCAATTAAAAAAGAGCATCTAGCTCTCCGACATGATGTTTTGCTCAATTATCTTGCCAACTAACTATAGAAATCGTTGGTTTTCTTAAGCCAACGAGTTGATCATGTTAGCCCCAAGCTTGTCTTAAGCCCAGTGAAGAAACCCTGCAACAAGATCAGGAGCTTCGAGGTCTCGAGGCGAGATCTCAAAGAAGCTCGCGAGGAGGTGGGAAGATCACCAGCAAAAATTGGGGAACAGACCAGGAAAAGAAGAGGGATGTAAGGTATGTTTTGCGGAAATAGGGGATTTGTTTTGTGGATCCATTTCTCAGTCGCCAGCAGGTGGGTGGCCCCATTCTGTTGGTGGACGATGACATCTTTGGACCTCTCACCAGCACGGTGGATGGGGCAAAATGTGGAGAAAGCACAGTGGAGCAGTCCCACGATAACCTAGAGAAAATATGGGAGAACCTCTTTAAGATGGTAGGATAGAGTATCTTTCACACATGGGAATCTGAATCGTATTATACCTGAGATCATCCTAGAAACACACATCTGCCAGCGCTGCTCATTTTAGGGCCAGCCAGGCGAGTGGGATGTTGGCCGGGCTGGACATTGCGATTGCAACACAGCCGAAGTCTCAGAGCGGCCAGATGAGGCCCAGATTTTGAAGTCCTGGAATGGATAAAGTGGATCAAAGAAATACGGGTACCCCAAACCATTGGCTTTCCCATTGATCATAACCAATTTTGGATGATTGGGCCCACCATTTTAGGAAACACCCATACAGTGGATGAAGGGAAAAACATGTTCCCCACTCCTAGAATCAGATCTACCTTTCAATCAGTCCATTGATTGAGAGAGTGTCCTGGGTGGAAGCCATTTGTGTTCAGGGCTGCCTGAGAACTATATCAACTATGCAGAGATTTGGACCCTCATGTATAGTTCGTGGTTTCAGTTTTTCTCTCCATCCTACCCCCCAACGATTCCGATTTTAACCGGGAGAGGATTCATTAGATCTTCACCGAAGATGGGTCTGGAACCAGACACCCCAAGGGCCATTCTGCTCGCCGTCCTCTTAGCTGCAACCCAGCGGCAAGTGGCTGGAAACGAGCAGGCACGGACTGACCGCCGGCGAAAATCAGACTTGATTCAAACTACCCTTGTTGGTGGCTCGGTCGTGCTGAACACGTGCACTTTTTTGAACAGACCTCCCAGAGGCACGGCGCGTCAGTGTTTCGGGTGGGGTGGGGTGGGGTGGGGTGGGGCTGATAACGTTCCTTG
>Ga0126342_10005743_pt1 | contig 21788 bp, 12 predicted proteins | sample Cyp1metagenome_FD_92528 | JGI IMG/M metagenome (GOLD analysis project Ga0126342, IMG submission 92528) | Coral microbial communities from Lord Howe Island, Old Settlement Bay, Australia - Cyphastrea 1 metagenome | ecosystem: Host-associated > Invertebrates > Cnidaria > Coral ... | reverse complement strand
TTTAAGATCATTTAAAAACATTCATTTACTTATATTTACCTTATAAACATTTATAAACTGGAGTCATGCCAGTGTTTTATGTATATAGTTGTCGACAACATTTGACAACATTCCCCGGTGGCTAGGGTCAACAAAAAACCCCAAAAACCCTAGGCAATCACTACAAGTACAACCATTTTTGACCGAAAAATCAACCAAAAATGCATCTGATGAAGAAAAAGTGCAGCTCATCTGCACATGTTCTCGGATTCTGAAATAAGATGGTTACCACAGATATGCAGCATCCTCTGAGGTCAGAAACCAAGCGGACACGGACGCTGCAAAGACCTGGGTGAAATTCACTGGTAGTAATGGTTGGTGGTGCAATAACCATCTTGAAAAATGATGGAGTTCGTCAATGGGAAGGACGACATCCCATATATGAAATGGAAACTAAAAGTTCACCACCAACCAGTGGGACCAGTCACCATAAACCCACCATATATGCTTGAAACCACCAACCAGACCAAGAATGCAGAGTTCACTGAGTTCATAGAACGGGCATCAGCTGAATTGTGGGTCTGAAGCAGCTGAACGCGATTGTAAGGCCCGACCTACAAACTCGGCAATATTGGAGCTATATTGGTTTTGTTCACGGGCAAAACTCTACGGATCTACCAGCCACTGGGGATCGGCAGTCCACTAACAATATCCAACCGAATCCAACCGAGTTTGCTATGGAAGCTGTGGCCCATTTAGTTCGATGAGTGGCCGTTTTTCTCACATGGTGGTTTCCATATAGCAACTTGTCATCCCGTCATCCCGGGGTGCCTTGACTCGGGCTCATATGGATACCCTCCAGTAAATGAATAGATATAGAATGAGATAAATCATATAGAACGCCTTCCATTTACACATGTTCCCAAGGTTCCCAAGGTTCCCAAGGTTCCCAAGACCCAACAGTCTTCCAGATCGATGTTACATATCAAGGATCCTACAATCCTGGAGCAAAGGAGCCATGACATGGGGATAGAAAACAGACACCCGATGCCAATAAACGCGTTAATATGCATATACTTAATATAATAACAAAAAAAACAAATAAATAACTACAAATAAAACTATAGATATAACATTATATAACGATATGTATATACATATGGGCGTGATATATTATATCATATAATACTACATATGTATATATGTATAAAATTTTGAATATTAAGTGTTTATATCATATGAATATATATTGTGTGTGTGACACAGTGGTATGTGAATTTACGTAAGATGGGGATAGAAAAGGGACAATTTAAGCCTCATCATCAGATCGATTCTAGGGCCTGGGGGCCATATCTTAGATATTCTTCATTCTTGTACCTAGGTTGGTACATAGTCCAGTTATGTCACATTTAAAATGTGGTAGCAAAAACAAGTACTGAAACATCATGAACCAATTCTTACCATCTATCCATGGATTGATTTAACCAAAATTCCCATGGATTTCCTATGGGATTTTCCCATGTTTCATGGGGGTTTCACCTGGCTTCATCCCACTCTCACCGAGCACCCTGGCTCACTCCGAACTCCGTGACCCTGGCAGAACAAGCAGCGGTGTCGACACGATGGGTGTCCTGGGTGTGCTGGGCTATGAAAATCATGGATTAATGGATCTTTAACGGATTTTGAATAGATCTTTAATGGATCTTTCATGGATTTTTTTAAATGAATTTTTCATGGATCTTTAAAAGAATGTCCCAGCCGAGCTCGCGCGCGTTCCTTTCTATCGTCGCAGGGTGACGGCGGCTTTTCACTGGCGATGCCAGTCTCGATATTCATGGCTTGTGCCAAAAACACCCGCTGCCTTCCAGTTACCTGTAACTTTCTTGACACTTCCCTTTAAACTTCCCAGAGGGTAATCAAACCTGCTACTGGGAAATCACATGAATCACAAGTGCTTTTTTTTGACACTCACCAGATTCAGATGCCCAAAAGACATGAAACTCACCAATCTCTGATTTTTACCACAAGACTTTTACAGTCCGGAGGTTCATCCTGCTGGAATCCCTTCAATAACCATAACTGGTTGGTGGTTTTAACCATCTTGAAAAATGATGCAGTTCGTCAATCAAAAGGATGACATCCCATATATGAAATGGAAAATAACAAATGTTCCAAACCACCAACCAGATAATTATAGTAAATAAAAATAAAATGATTAATATAACTATATAACTATAATATACTATCATTACATATATGCGTGTGTGATTGTAGCATTCAATTCCAACCAAACAACGGCCGTATGATGAGTTCATCATTGACTATCATTGTCGCTGTGGATTTCGGCCAGATCTTACAGGGAACTTGGAAGCACTCCAGGTTTGACTCAGCTGAGTCTGTTTTAGGCCTGAAATGGTACCATTTGCCAAGCAAGCGGCAAAGAAAGACTCTTGAGGTCGACAGTCTCAAATTTGTCGGACAATTCTCATAGAAAAGTAAACCAAGTAAACATGGAATAGATGCATCACACATCATGACGCAGCAACATGCACTAATCCAAATACCAACCAGTTATCACCGTTTGCGATTGGCAATGTTGAACGTTCATATCAGGCATTCTGGCCAGCGGCTAGCGCCAGCACTGTTTTCTTCACTGGCAGTTTCAAGGTGAACGAATTAGCAACGAATTGGCAAAAAAATGAAGCAACTCGAATTGATGCAATTTTTTACGAATCAGCACGGCCGGTTTCAATGACCAACAGCGGCAGAATTGCCAAGAAAAACAAGTCCACACTCCAACATCCAGTTTGGCTCAGCATCTCACCCCTATATTCTTGTCAGCATTCTTGCATATTGTTTCTATAGTTCCAGAGCCTCTCATCATCCCAAATGAACATTAGTTGGTCATCTGAAACTTCCACATCTATCCAATTTGAGTTGTTTTCTTCCACCCATTCCATTGCTCTCAAACACTCAAAATATTCTAATCTCTCCAACACCCCACTTCATCACTAATTATTTAGATCAAAAACATTCATCGTTGGTGATCTGCCCCACTCCTATGTTCCCAATTCTGTTCCCATCATCCAATTGTTGGTCATCTGAAACACTCCAAATATTCATCATATGACAAATGTTCTCAAACTCGCAGTCCCCCGCGCACCGGTGGACTATGTCGATACGCCGTGGATGAGGCCCTCACCACGCTGCCCAGCACGCTGCTAACGGGTGGCGAGATGCCAGGCTGCACCGGCGGGGCGCCTCCCGCATAAGTGCGGCGGCGTTTGGTTTCGGTGCTGCGACCCTTAGTGGCCTGGCAGATCGCCCCGATTTCCTAAGTTGGCTGAAGAAACTAATAAATATGTATGTATGCATATAGGGTATACTATCTTTCTATCTATCTATCGATCTATCGATCCCTCGATCCATCGATCCATCGATCTATCGATCCGTCGATCCATCGATCCATCGATCCATCGATCTATCGATCCATCGATCCATCGATCCATCGGCCCATCGATCCATCGATCCATCGATCTTTTCTAATCTATCTAATCTAATCTAATCTAATCTAATTCAATCTAATCTAATCTAATCGAATCTATCTAATCTAATCGAATCTATCTATCTATCTATCTATGTATCTATCTATCTATGTATCTATCTATCTATCTATCTATCTATCTAGGGCTTTTGTTTGCCAAACTAGTTATATAATGGGGTTACAAACCAACTTGTAGCTGGAGGGCACCACTTTGTAGGGGGCCAGTGGATGAGCCAACATCCATCTGGTAAAGCACCAGGCTCACAGCAGACTGCAGATGAATGGAAGTGATGCACGATAGTGGAGTGGATATGACATTGTATGACCCAACCCATCAACGAATCCAAGGTGCTTGTAAAACAGTTGCTCCTTTCAAGAATCAATCTAATAATCAATCCACTTTTCTATGGATTTCCAATGATTTCCAGGTGTCAACTCCCATCCTCCCATCCTCCCATCCCTTACGTCCCACCTGCACCACCGGTGGCACCCCGGCCACGCTGCTTTGCGGCGCCGTGGCCGTGGCCGGCGCAGCCTCGAAGACGTTGGCGGCTGCGGAGAGCTGTGCGATGGCCTCCTGTAGGACGTTGGCGGCTTCGCGGCAGGTGGAGGCAGCGTCCTTGGGCGCCAACTTGCGCTTGTCCTTGGGGCGTTGCAAGGCTTCAACTAATGGGGAGCAACTGGGGAGGTGCTCCGTGTGAGGCCAGGAGATACACAAAACATTATATATATATATATATATATATGTGTGTGTGTGCGAGGAAAACCCTCACAACCCAAAACTGACATACAGCACATTGAGCACATTTAAAAAAAATCAAAACACATAAACATGCCTCATCATATATGGTTATCCCCGCATGTGACAATGGATAGTGAAGGGTGGTATTGAGCCAATACCCAACATGTTTTCTGATCCTGGTGGTGGCAATAGGTCACTTGTTGATTCCCCTTATTGATCAACCATCATTTGCAGTGATATAAGCATCGAGCATCTGCGGGCCACAGCATCCTCAAGGCGGAACTCACCAACAACTCGGCTGCCACAGAGGGTGCCTGGAGTGCTTGTCAGGAAGAGATAGATGTTGTCTTTATAGATGGTATATTTATATAGTACTTATATAGTTGGGTACTTATATAGTTGCTTAATGTTCTTTACAGCTATGCATCTGAATAATATAAAAATGCACGTGCATGCATGTATATATAAATATATATATATAAATATATATATATATGTATCCGGCAAATTTAAGCCAAATTTCGCTCCCCGTGTGCAGACATTTGAACACTATTACACACAGCTGAACTTCAACTTAAACAAAGCTAGTTGTTAGATGTTTTCTATGGTCTTCGGTTGCTCCATCGATAATTTGCGTAGATATATGCCCGCTTGACCATCCACTTCTCAGGGCAAATGTAGCAATTGGATGCAGGTGGCTCGAAGTCATCCCCTAAATACGAATCAACTCGAGTTAATCTTGAACAATGTGAAACAGCAAAAATAGCAAAACATATTGGTTCAAAATCGATTTCTCACTGGTGGCTTGAAACATCCCAAACAGAAATGGACAAAGAATAAAGGATTTTAAATGGACCAATGGAGCATGAGTTCTGCGGCAATGTCAGTTGAATGCACGACAAGGGTCAACATAGCAACACAACAGTAGTGATTTCAAAAAAGTTCACTGGAGCTTCAAAACAAAAGAACAAACCATATATATATAACTAAATATGTATTGTAGTACGTCGGGTACTTTCAACTTCTCTTTCGGCCTCCAAACGAATGGCAAAAGACAAAGTGGCTTTCCATTCCTGGTTTTCGTTACCCTACAAAAATAGCTGGTTGGTATCTTGCACCCACATGTTTTCCAACCACAAAAAGTAGACAAGTAAAATCCTACTAAAATAGGGCGATAAAAACATAAAATAACATTATTCACCTGTAGGTAATCAAACATGGCAATAGAAAATCCCCTATCAATGGAGGTTTTAATGGGAAATTCATCTAATTGAATGTAGAGATAGCAAAAGATGAAATGTAAAATCCTACGGAAGTAGTAGATAGTCAAATTTCAGGCGTTCTATATACAAATATGTATAGGGCTAGGGTGTATGTATCTATCTGTCTGTCTGTCTGGCTGTCTGTCTGTCTATCTATCTATCTATCTATCTATGTATCTATCTATCTCTCTATCTCTCCCTATTTGAATTTCCAAATATAGCAAAAGATTCAAGAAGGGCCCCTCTGTCGTGCTGTTCTTCGCCTGCAGACTTTGAAGTTTGGAGCCGCCAGAGTTGGCGGCAGAAGGCCGGGGTGCCACCATATTCCTCCGCCCAGCTGGGAAAGAAATGGACGACGGAAGCGGCGTGATGGTTTACCTGATGCTTCAATACATGTTAGACACAGTTTACTACTACCGTAGTATAGATAATATATGATTATATATATATGTATATAGAGGTATGTAATTATACACTAATTGTTTTTAGATTCTATTGTTTTTTGTTTTGGGTGCTAACACTGTGAAACCATGTTAAACAATCTAATTCGGTGATTAAACCAATCTTGTGGTGGTTTAATCTGCCCTTTTTCCCTCCATTTTTGGCATACCATTTGGGATGTATATTGTGTCTTGGGACAGCTATGTTGCCCAGAAATGTGCAGCTTCACTTCCATGATCTGGGGTTTATTATTTTGCAGGTTTGGGATATACAGCAACCCCCAAAAAATATAAGTTAGCCCAATCCGTTTCAAGCATGCAGGTAACCTTTTCTATCTTTTGGGTTCTTTTGGGTCATATAACCAACTGTTTGAAAGCCAAATGTAGAAGTATGGGTGTCAGTATCGGGTGCAGCCCCCTTTCTTTCAGGGTACAATACCAACTTGTTGGGTCTTAAACCCAACAATGCATAAACATGCTAGATGAATTCCAATCTTGTTAACACATGTTAGATGAATTTCCAGTTTGTGAATAAATCTTAGATGAACTCCCAATGGGCTGTGAATCAGTGATTCTCTAGCGTTTTACGCTGTTAAGGCCCATGACGCCAAGCGTCAGCACATGTGTGAGTCCCAGCAATGGATCTTCCTCTTGCTGCGCATCTCCTGGTTCGGACCGTAGGGATACACAAAGCTTTTGTTCCATTTTTTTGCTGGGAAAAGTTGGGGGTTCAACATGGTTTAACCAACAAAATGATTTGGATTCAACCGCTATTTTTTTTTGCAGATGTGATCAACAAAACAACTATATAACTAGGCCAAAACCTAAATGAACTGGTCTTGTTCGGAACTTTTCGGGATTGAACATATCTTTTTTTGAGGTGGCCATGTCCATATCATCATCCAGCAGCGCCAGATATGTGTTGAAGTCTTCCCTTCAATTTCACTGGGCAAGAAAGAAGTTGCTGAAGCAAGGTCCGCCAAGCATCCCGTTGCGAAGTAAGAGGGCCGTGGGGTTCCCATCCTCCCTGGAAACACATCCAACACAAACAAGGAGTAAATTACGACATTTGAAGTGTTTCTCTCCAGCCTTTTCTATGGGTGCTCCCCAGTTTTCATCGAATCTCCCAGTGTGTCCTGTGGCTGGCAGGGGCCAGTAGGAGAGCTGGCGATTTTGATTTTCCTGATGCCTCTTATCTTCCTCCGCCTGGTCAGGTCTGCGAGTCTGCGGACCAGCCAACGCAATGGCCGGTATTTTTTTTCGAGAGGGTAGATCAGACACAATTTGGGACTGGACATGGTTGGTTGTTGGATGCTTTTTTCCATGCCAAGCCCAAGGCCCAAGATCATCAAAATAGTCAAAATAGTCTGATTTCTTTCAATCATGTTCAAGTGCAACCGGTTGTTGGTTTTACCCCCTGCAAAAACAGAAGTCACTTCTTTTCAGCATCATCCAAGATGGGGTTGGACACAATGGTTGAGACCACCTACTAGCAACAAATCACCAGAGCCCTAAGCAAAGCATCCTAGACCCTGGTGTATTTTGAGGCTATCTGTTGGTTATACACCCATCATGTCCCCCTTTTTCGGTTAACGGTTACCTCATCAAATCCCCATATGTTTCTTGGTTAAGTCCCATTAAACCCAACTACTGCCTTTCGAAGCTCCTCCTTGACAGCTGGCGGCTTAGTATCTTCCTGGCACCCAAGTCAGATAGACCCATGGTAGACCCCTGCCGGAGGGCGAAATAATGCGAAAGACACATGTTGGCCAATTAGATATTTAGATATATTTAGCGTCAATACATGTCAATACTGATACCCTATATAAGTTTTGAAACACCCTATCCAAGTATGGATGATAGGGGAATATTGATGTTGGATTTGATCAGCATCCCAACTCATGTCAACTTGGAGTCCAAACGGCGCCGAGGGTGCAACCCTCGTGTTTGAAATCCTGGTTTTACTGCCTGAGGCAGTTCACAAAGTTCAAATCTCATCTATGTTTTAGCATATTCTTTCCAAAATATATGAAATTCCCACTATAAATGTCTTGGGCCGCCCCAAAAACCGGATCATTTTCCAACATATTCTCCAACTTAAAGAGATTTATGGATGATTTCCCCACGATCTGTGCCCCAAAATTCGGATTTCCGTTGCGTTTTCTCATGAACATGATGATTTTTTCCCCATATTTTTTTATTTCTTCCCCCAAAAAACCCACGGATTTTCCACTGGGATACCCACGATAGCATCATGGAGACCCAACCGCCTTCGTCTTGGAGAGCCGCCCCAGGGCCGGTGCCAAGCTGGGTGCTTGACTGCGGGTTACTGAGGCCTGGATGCTGCAACTCGATATTTCCAAGTTATCTGGCGGTAGAACAATGCCATGAATAGTGACTAATAGTGATTATAATAATAGTGGTTATATAATAGTGATTACATTATAATAATTGTGATTATATTATAATAATATAATAGTGGTTATAATAATAGTGATTATATTATAATAATTGTGATTATATTATATTAATATAATAGTGATTACATTATTGTGATTATATTATAATAAAATAATAGTGGTGATATAATTTATAGTGGTTAATAGTCATCAATCCCTGATGAATGTGGGTAAATCATGCTAAAACAATCTGAATCTAAAACAATCATGAACCATACCCCCAATCATCACCATTTCTATGGGTATTTAATAAACCATTCCCAGTACTGGGTGGTAAACATGACATTGTTTTACCCACAAACAATGGGTGATCCTGATGATCCTGGAGCGCCATCTCATCACCAGCGATAAACATCGACGCAAATCATATCTCGCCAGTTTTTCCATGTTTTTCCCAAATTTCCGAACACAAATCTCATCGCAATATCGCCATCTTAAGCAAAACACTCTCGTGTTCCATCTGTTTTCCCCAAGTTTTCCATCAGTTTTTCCCAAGTTGTCCATCAGTTTTTCCCAAGTTGTCCATCTGTTTTTCCCAAGTTTTCCATCAGTTTTTCCCAAGTTTTCCATTTGTTTTTCCCAAGTTTTCCATCATTTCTCATCACTTTTCCCATCAGTTTCTCCCCGGCATCGCTTTCCGGCGCCTCCAAGCGCGCCGCGCCGGCGGAGCGCCGCGCCGGCGTGGGCAGCGCCGAGAGCACCTCAGCGCCGCTGAGGCGCCGAGGCTTCGGAGACGTGGGCAAGGCTGTCAAGGCCGGTTGCGCCTGGAGAAATGGGTGGGACAGGATGATATAATTAATGGTTATTCATGGTTATTAATGGTTAATGGTTATTCATGGTTATTAATGGTTATTAATGGTTAATGGTTATTCATGGTTATTAATGGTTATTAATGGTTAATGGTTATTTATGGTTATTTATGGTTATTAATGATTAATTGTTATTAATGGTTATTAATTGGTTATTCATGGTTATTAATGGTTAATGGTTATTCATTGTTATTAATGGTTATTAATGGCTCATGGTTATTCATGGTTATTAATGATTAATTGTTATTAATGGTTATTCATGGTTATTAATGATCAATGGTTATTCATGGTTATTAATGGTTATTAATGGTTAATGGTTATTCATGGTTATTAATGATTAATTGTTATTAATGGTTATTAATTGGTTATTCATGGTTATTAATGGTTAATGGTTATTAATGGTTAATTGTTATTAATGGTTATTAATGGTTATGGTTTTTAATTGTTATCCAAACTTTATCTGGTTGGTGGATTGAACCCCCTCTGAAAAATATGCTCGTCAGTTGGGATGATGACATTCCCAATATATGGAAAAACCAAATTTTCCAAACCACCAACCAGTAATGGTACCATACTAACATTAATGGTTATGAATGGTTTAATAACAACTGGACAATGGTAACATTAGTGGATGATGGTGATACCGCATAGGATAACACAATTTATGGGCTTTATAGGTAACATCAATGGCTAATGGTAATACTACCAATAGTTGTTATGTAACATGAATGGCTATGGTGATACATTATTGATATATACTTGTTAATGGTTCTGAAGATGATTCTTATTGGCCATTAAGGATGAGTTTGGTTATATTCATGTTATGATATGTAATGCTATAGTAATACCACTATAGTAATGTTATGGTCAAATTCATGATCACTTGGGGGATTGATTAATATGGACCGACATAACCATTAAGGATACAACTAGGGTATTAAATGGGATTCATATGATTCTATATGATTAATAGTGTGATTGATGTTATTGATATGATAATATGATTGATATGGTTGACATGGAAGCTAATGATTGATGAGGGAGAATCATTGGTCCCATCATAGCGACATAAGTTGTTAACCATTAATAATTTCGAATATTATACAGGTAGTATTAAAACAGTTGTTATTCATGCGTATTCAATGGTTGTCTTTAAGATTAATGTGATGAATCTGATTCATATGGTTAGTATGGAGACTAATTATAATGGCTATTAATTAGGAAATATCATGGCTGTTAAATGGCTATGACTAACCAGTAAGCATTGACTCTATGACAATGATATTGGTGCTAATTATAGTCATGGTACTGGTGGTAATGTTACATTCAAAACATATAATAATCATACTGATACTTGTGGAGATCACTTTAATGGTGATTATTCACTATTTTTTTTGGGCTATTCAAACATTATAACCACAGCAACAGTTATTTTACTTTTATCAGTTTCCTCATGATAGTAACAGAAGTGGTCGGTAATGGTTATTCAATGGTCCAACATTAAGAAATCAAACATTAAGGTAACTAATATGGTGATGGATTGTACATGATTACTAATAGATTACATAATGTTGGTTGTTTTCAAATTGGTATTTACTTCTGGTTTTATAAGCTGATTGATAATGATCATTACTACTATTAATGTTTCTTCTATATGGTTTCCACATGATTACTAATGGTTATATACCCTCCAGTAAACTAACATGGCTATGGAAAATGAACCATTTCTAGATGATTTACCGAATAAAAAGACTGATTTCCCATAGCTATGTTAGTTGACCAGAGGGTATTAACCCATTAAGGTGACAACACAAAATACTAATGGATCGTACTAAGAATGATTACTAATCTGGTTGGTGGTTTCAACCCCTCTGTAAAATATTAGTCAGTTGGGATTATTGTTCCCAATATATGGAAAAATAAAAAATGTTCCAAACCACCAAACAGTAATGGAGTCTCTATGATTACTAATTATTGCATATTACTATACAATTTAATGCTGATTGTACTTCTATATGATTTCTACATGACTAATGGTTATTCAATAGTTATTGCTAATGGATTCTATATGATTACTATGGATTATTGTTAATGGTTCTTCCATATGATTTTCTACATGACTAACGGTTATCTACCTATTAAGGTGACGGAAAAATCCTTGGCGCCTTAGGCACGAAGCTCTTCTCCTTCGGCATCTGAATGCCGCTGGTCAGCGCCCGTAGGTCGAAAGCCCCTGGCACTGACCTGAAGCTTTCGCCGCCGGGTCCCGTTTTTAATAGCTGGGATAGGAGATGGATGAATCTCCATCCCCTGAACATATGATTCAATGGATAGGCTTTCTTGGGACAATTCAACCGGAAAAGCCCATATTTCGTGGGACAAACCGATGGTTTACAGTGTAGATTTTCCCTTAAACCAATCCATTGAATTACACAAACATGTATACTGATGGATAGTGTGAATTATACTGATGTGTTAATACAAGTGTACAGTGTATGTACATACAGGTTTGGCCAATTTCCAAATATCCACGACTAGGCTTCTGGGATACTTATTGATCCAGAATTGATCCAAAATGATTGGCAGCACCTTCTTTCCCCACTGGATGTCCCATTGATCTTCCACTATAGTTATGGCCATATACCAATGATAAATGGATCTAACTGGTTATAAAATGGGATTCTACATTCCATAAGTGGGTTCTGTTAGTACTTACAACTGGTATTTCGGGCCACATTCCATCAATGGGAATTCCAGGATCCTAAAATGGAGGTACTGTACCATTTTTCAGGCCATATTTTGTGGGGATATTTCCTTACACAGGCCTAAAAAATAGGCCTTATATATCCTGTTGCATGGCCATTGATTCCACGAACATTCCGATGGGCAACTGGCGATGCTTCTGGATGCCACTGGGTGCCCCGGACACGTCGAAGCATCCGCTCCGGCGGTGCCACTTTTCCAGCACGATGGCCTTGCCACCCACGGCGCTCTTCTGCTCCTCCTGGCGCGGGCCGAAGTTGGCACACATAAACTATGTTTAATTGTGGTTAACTGTGGGATTTATGGTATATCGAACTATAGTTTTTTGCCAAGTTGGTTTGTTCAGTAGGTGATGGTTTATGTTTTTTTGTTCAGTGTTTTGTTCGGTAATAAGAGTTAACCATAGTATTCTACAGTTGTAAAGGGTTATCAACCAACAAACATTGGGGAATCTTCCTGCAGGATGTTGTGTTTCCTACACAATGGTGGTAAAGTCTACGAGAAACCTCTACAGATGTCTAAGAAAAACCCATGGTTTCTGCGTAAGATGTTCCTTGAAAAAATATAATACTTTTTTTTTTTTTGCCAGCCTGGCTTGGATGAAATAACATTCCAACCATAGAATGTTTTGATGCTGCTTGGGCAGACACCTTGAGAAGCTTTGATTTTAAAGATGTGAAGGTGGTCATGCAAATATTATATAGTAATTATTGCGGCAAATTGATCTTTATCCCTGCATACCAGGTCTCTTTGTTGGTGTGCTACCCGAATGATGTGGTGCTATCGCCCTGTGTATACGATTCGGAGTTGTTGACAATTTTCACTCGATAGCTCCTCTTCAGACTCGAACATCTTGAAAATATGCGCTCATCGTACCAATTTCAAAATGTTCATGATATCCTCTGATTACCAACAAAAATTACCTATTTGATGTGGTCATTTTCCACGACGATGGTTATTGAGTCGCCGACAACATCCCCTTGACCTTTGTGGTTTCACCGGCTGATTTGATGACGTCATATCTGAAGCATCCTTCAAGCACAACCTGACTTTATTTTGTCCTTCAAATCTACATCCAGAGGCGCAAAAGAATCTGGGTCACGACGTCCTAGCCACCGGATAGTCATATCTTCAAACCTTAATGAATTAGTTATGCCGCCTCAAGTCCTCAAGTGTCTAGGATTGTCCCAAAATTATTCCATAATTATCCCGACAGTTATGGCCCCCAAAACCAGTTGTAAGTACTAACAAGACCCCATGTATGGAATGTAAAATCCCATTTATAATTGGGGTATAAACCATTTATAGGATCCATAACCCCATAACCCCATTAAAAAAAAAAAAAACAACATTGATAGAATGAAAAACTCCATAATTATCGCATTGAAATAAGCAGTTATAACATGTTATAACCATTTATAATTGCTGGTTGGTGGTATACCTACCCCCCTGAAAAATGATGGAGTTCGTCAGATTGGATCATCATCTCAACTATTGAGGAACATAAAAAATGTTTGAAACCACCTACCAGATTGGTATTTCGGGCCATGACCTGGGAAGCCCCAGGCCACCCAGGCGGCTCCAGGGCCCAGCGATTTCGCATCGCTTCCGCGATCTCCGTTAAGGTGGAGCGGTTGGACCTTCGCAGCAGCGACATCGAGACCCCAAGGGTGTCATCAAACATGGCAGGAAAATCCACGGGAAAATGGAGGCGTTGATGGGAAAATCCACGAGAAAACTGGAGGTTTAATGATGTTGATAGCGAAAATCATCGAACTAAATGGTGGCTTTTCATGGGTTTTCCAGCACGTTGGAATTTTTAAGAGGGTAAAAACGGGAGGTTTAAACAGCAAAAATGGAGATTTAAGAGAAACATGGACTTCAGCTCACAACTCAATGGGAATCGACAGTGAGTATCACGGATTATTGAAGCCTTTAAGGTGGAGTCCTAAAGAAATCGATGTGGGGTTACCCGGCATTGAAAGTTACCGGAATGTCACTGGAACTCATCTACACATCCAGGCCATTGCGAGGTTGATTCTTGGAGGGTAAGTGGTGGTGGGATCGTGGCTTTTTACGCACCCTCTGGTTATGTCAAAAATAGCTATTGAAAATGGCTATTTGTAGTGCATTTACCCATTGAAAATGGTGATGGGTGATTTTCCATAGTTATGTTAGTTTACCAGAGGGTATGTGGTGTTAGCCGGGGTTAGCCTAACTTGTGGAAAATCCAATGCACACTGGTTCAACTGAGGAGTCAGAATGATTACAACAATGAGGGGTTCGACGTCAAGAAAAAGGTTTGGTGCGGAATGTGATTTGATTAGATGAGGTTTGGTTGCCTTCATTGAGTTCAAGAAAAAGCAACCCTAGTGAGATACACAAGGCCTCCAAGTGACCAGAAGCCAAGACTGCAACTGGAAAATCATTTTACCATCTGGTTATTTAACATAGCCATGGAAAATCACCATTTTCAATAGGTAAACCATCTACAAATGGTATAAATAACCAGAGGGTATATGTCATTTCCCAATGTCTTGCCATTTTCTGGGACTGCGTGCTCAAGAAATAAACATTGCCAAATAAACTTAGGCTTCTGAAAATCGAGAGCAAGATGGTCTAAAACTGAAATGGAAGACTGGGATACCCAAGCATTAAATGTATTTAAATGTGCAGTATATAGTCAAATAATGTCAAATATCCCACCGTTTGTTGTCAACGAACCCATCAAACAACCATTCACCGGTACAGACCAACACAGACTATTCATAAGGGTTAACTTCAGCTTTCTCAGTGTTTTTTTCACCATCAAAGATCTACATTTTGTCTGACTCAATCTCCATCCATTCCCACGTTTGGCCTTTCGATCCATCTTTTTGATAAAACAATTGGTGGGAAATCGAACTTCTACAGGAATATGTCCATGCTACTTCCCAATTTCCCATGGAATTCATTGGGGTTTCCTATGGTTTTCCCGTAAAGTTTCCCATGGTTTTCCCATCGCCCAGGAGCTCGGTGAGATGAATGGCTTCTCCCAGCATCCTCAGCAACAGGATGATTTAAAGACATCGGGACACACACTGTACATATGCATGTTGTGTATCTATATATACATACATATATATATATAGTGTGTTATATTAATAGGCAAACTAAATAACTGACTAACTAAGTAACTAAATAACTAACAATACAAATAAATATATGATACCTATAATTTATATATATATATATTTATATAATATAATATATAATATATATATATATATATATATAATATATATATATATATAGAATATATATATATATAGAATATATATATATAATATAAAGGCACAAATAAGCTACTATGCTCTAATTTTCAATATATAGATATCATTGTATATCTGAATAATCTGTCATATACCAAGATTTAAGGCCATTTTGCGGATGATCTTACTCACTAGTAAGTATCTCTTTGTTCAGTCCATCAGGTTTTGCGAATTTCCGGATAATTATTTAGTTAAAAAAAAAACAACCTAAAAAGAACACCAGCCTGAAATAGTGAGGTCGCAAAGAAGTTGTTGTAATTCATCCTGATTGAAGGCAATGCAACCTGATTTCCCCAATATTAATCACCTGCGGCGAGATCGGCAGGTCCAATTCGTCCAATTCGTAGGTCGTACATAGTCGATTCTGGGAAGAACATGGTCGAAGTGCCTATCTAGACCATCCATATCCCATATAAAAACGGTGTTTTACTATGTTTTACTAATTTTACTCCATGATTTTGGTACTTTGGTGATTTTTCCATAGTATTTGGAGGGTCTATCCACCCATCCATCCAGCACAAACCCTTCCAACCAAGGCGCTGCGCATAGTGACGAGGCGCACCATGTGCCAAGAGGCTCAACAACAAGGCCGAGACAACACCTGGATGGCCCACTGGATGGCCCTCTTTGGGTTGGTATAGTGTGCCTCCTTTGTTAATGTAAATGATTGTAAATGACCTGAAATTACCTCTAGCTAGTGACTAGTGCTTGTTCGTGGTTGTTCCATGTAAATTGTAGGTTAAACAAGTTAAACAACTATCAGAGACAAACTGTAAATAGATCTGTCCTGATCTTGGAGCAGCTTCAGTTGATAGGGGAGATGTGGCTGCCTAAACTTTTGATTTTGATGCTCGGTATGGCCAAGGGATGCTTGCAGGATTTGTCACAACAAGACCTGACCTACACCAACACATTACCAGAAAGACGTGTGGCTTAAACCCATTATTAACTACCAACCATTGATTTCAGCATTGTTAACAATTATTAATCGTTCTTAACATTAAATATTAACCATTAGTATATTAACTATTCTATATCAACCATTATATATTAATCATTACATATTATCCATTAATATCCATTCTTATTGGGCTGATACCCCCATTAATGCCGTGCCAAAGATTGCCACGACAAACACACCCGAGGAGCTGAGTAAAGGTGGCCGGCCAGAGCCTCGGGGTCCATGGGTTGTGATTCAAGGGACATTTCCGCAATGGGAACACCATGGGAAAATGGTGATGTAACCAACAAATATATATATATATATATATATATGTATATATGCAAATATGATGATTTAATGTGATTTCATGGTTATAACAGTTATAACTATAATACATTATATGGTTTTAACCAAAAAACAAATCCATATTTTAATATATCTTAATGGGATATTGAATGGTCCAGTGGTGATCTATATAACTGAACCAAGGAGCAACGTTTCATGAGCCATCTTTTGGAGGATTCCCCCTACCATCATTGGATTGGTTTACGGGAAAAGTTTCACCGGAACACCCCATATTTAATGGAAAAAACACCATGGTTTCCGGTTAAGATTTTCCCAAGAAAACCAATCCAATGATACCTACCATCATTTACCTCATAGGGGGACCGGTCCCTTACCTATGCCTTGCATCATGCCGGGCAGCTATACAAGGCTTCAGGGTCATAAATGACACAAAGCTCCAACCTCAGCGGCCCGCTTTTGGATCCAGTCTCTGAGGAGCCTCCACATGTCGTTGCTTGTGATGGATTGTTAAGATTGGCCCTTAAGAACCCGTCTCTTAACCATCTATGATTGGGTAAACACATGATTCTAGATGTGTATATATATATATATAATAGATGGCTTAATAATCTTAATAGATTGTTCAATAGATGATGAACATTGTTGGCTGAGTCTTGCGGGAAATACAGGTCGATATCCCCAACATTGATCTGGAGCATGGATGGTTCTTCGAGCTGTTGGACACTGTTGGGTGGACCAGGGCAGTTGGAGAGCTGATGATTCTGCAAAGTACGCAGAGTACATGTACCCTCTGGTAAACTAACATAGCTATTGAAAATGGCCATTGAAATAGTGGATTTACCCGTTAAAAATTGTGATTTTCCATAATTGTGTAAACGTTTACCAGAGGGTATTGATCAGATTTAGAATTGCCCAGAGATGACATGAGATGACATGGGGTTTTCGCCTCCTTCATCCTCATTCCACCTGTTTCACAACGCTCCAGGGGCAGCCTGCGAAAGAAGCCGACACATCAGTTGCTGGGCGACCCGCCGAGCCCCGAAGCTGCTAATGTCACCCTCTGGTAATCGAACGTGGCAGTGGAAAAATCACCCAGTTATAGATATTTACAAATGATTTTCCCCTTGAAAGCTATACATAGCTATTTATAAATGTTTTCTTCCCTTAAAAACTACAGAACATTGATAGGGGATTTCCTGCCTGCCACGATTAGTGGAGGCTATTCTTGTTCTCCCCATGTTTCTCCAATCCCCAGTTGATGGATCCACAGCTAGGCACAGGAAGCAAGCCAGACTGCTGCACCGCATCTTACTTTCCTGGGTGGCATGGGAACGTGACCAACCTACTGGGCTTGTAGCCTAGGAATCTCGTATCAAGCTATACCCCCTATAGCTGGGTCCCAAATAATCCAAATATGTAGTTTCATCCCCTACTAAACCATGGTTTATGGCAGTTTATGGGGATGTTTAACATTTTGTGGGAAGGGATTAGTCGTGTGTTACTACATATTCTTGCACAAAACTTATTCGGCTTGTTCATGATGCGCTCATTGTTTAGCTCCAATTACTGCTGCAGTTAGTTTCCAATGTGGCAACACATGGGGACATCAATCTTGCTGGAGGAATGCTAATTTTGAAATGCCCTACTATTTTTATAGATCCAGTACTTCATGAAATGTGACTGACCACGTGGCCACTGATTTGATGGCATATAGTACGTGTTGCTATAAGCTTTCCGATCGGAGTCTATTGTCATCCCTCCAACCGTCAATGGTTACATATCATCAAAATCCCATCATCATTCAATCATGAGCCAAATATCTATCATTTTAATTCCAGTATCACTCAATCAACAACCCATTATCTATCATCATACAGTAATCCCATTGTTCTCTACCATGATATTTCCATTATCATTGGAATCATGAGCCCAGTGTCTATCATTGTAATGCCATGCTCATTCAACCATGAGCCCATTATCATCCATTATCTATTAATATAGTTCCGTTTCCATTCAATCATGAGACCATTGTCTATGATTGTAGTTCCAGTATCATTTTAGTATGAGCCGATCATCTATCATTATATACAATCCCTTAAGAAACCTATACCATATTTCCCGTGTCCCCGTGACCTTTTCGTCCAGCATCGTTGTCCCATTCCATGTCTTCTGACCCCACGGCGCTTCTGTCGCTCGGTGCGTTCAGGGTATCTGATAGAAGCCGGTCCAACCTGCCGGGGATGCGCTGAACAAATGGAGGGGCCGATTGAACACATACCATTTATAGATATTTATAGTGCGTATATATATATATGTATATATATAAATAAATAAATAAATATAAATTAAATATATATATATATATATACGCACCATTTTTTTAAAAGTCTAAAATTGGACATCTACGGATATCTATGATATAAAAATCATTGAAACGGTCTTGCTGTCCAAAGAAAGGTCCTTCCGCCTTCCATCAACTGGTAACTGGTTGATCTGATTGTTTTCCGTTTCAAGACCCCATTTTCGAAGATGGATCGTCGGCCAATGTTCCACTAAGAGTCCTTTCGGTAAGCTCTAGCCATCATAGAAATGTCCGATTCCGATGTTGGTTCGCGAGAGGAAATTCATTTCACCATGTTTCTCTCTGTCTCTCTCTGTATGTATATATATATATATATTTGACCTCGCTTTTTCATCGAAATCCCACAAAGTTCCAGGAGTTGAAACAATCAAATACCTACCACATCCCCTTGTGGGAACATCTCTGGATATGTTCCATGCTTAGATCAACTGAGCTGGAAGAACAAAGTTGGAGGTGCCAGGTTGGGCTTTATTGGTTGCAGTGAGCTCTTTTCGGTCTTTTCAGTCAGTAGCCATGCTTAGTATCAACTATTCCTCTAAAAAACATGAGAATTGAACTTCAGAATGCAGAATCATAGGACCAAACCATTCATTTGCCATGCCATCAATGGCCATGCGATTGGACCCATATTGATGGGGCAAGTCGCACATCTTCCGGCCATGGACCGAGTAACAAATGGTATGCTGTGGGAGTGCAGGCTCGAAAGCCCAACCTTCGCCGCAGTCGCGGGCGAAGGTAGTTGTGATAGCTCTGGGCTGATTCCGTTTCTAGTTCTCTTTCCACTTCGATGGGCCATGGGATTAACGATTCCTGGTTAGTAACTGGGGATTTGTTACCCTCCAGATCCCCAAAAAATAATCCATTTACTAACTATAGTTAACTAAGTTAACTAACTCCATGGCCCATCGAAGTTTCCTTCACGTGAAACTGAAACGACAAGATCTTGCCTTGTTCAATCCAACTGGGACCATCGCAACACAGGTCGCATAGGTCGCTGGGTCACTGGCACCATAAACCAGCACATGACACGACCAAAAAGGTGGATCCCAATGTCACGAATATTAACATTCCGCAACACATCCTTGTTGATATTCAAATTCAGCTATAATTATTAATTGTGACATTTGTATAATCAAATCCTCAGTCAAATTTGAAAAAAACATATATATATATATATATATTTGGTTTCAACCTTCAATGTTTCGTATGTTTAATAAACAATTATGGTTTTTACTAAAAAAAAACAGGTTGTTCCGAAGAAAAAAACAAACCAACAACACAAAAAAAAACACACTCATCACATCAATTAGTTCAAAACCTTGAATTCTTGCCTTTTTCAAAAAAACATCTAAGAACCAGCCATTTTTTCCAACCTCCAGCCCCCCAGAGCCCCAACCATAGCCCTAACGACCAGGTCACCGTCGCAGGATGTTGAGCTCCGCCTTCCGGACCGCGCTCCAGGGCCTGGATGAGCCGCTGACCTCCACCACCAACTTCCGTGCCTGCTCCAAGTCCTTCCTGACCGAAGGGAAGGGGCGAAGGGAGGAAAAGCCGGTGGCCAAGGATGATGAGTTTTGGATGAGTTTTGGATGAGTTTTGGATGTTTGAAGTGGATGTTTCTTGGGGTTTAACTGGGATGTTGAAGTTGGGGTGTATGGTTTATATTAAGTGAATCCTTATTGGGTTTGGATTGGGGTTCATATTGTCTGGGCCCGTGCCGAGACGTCTCAGCAGCGCGGAATAAATATTGGGGTCTTGTTTAAAGAGTGTTTTTACCCAACATGTTTGAAACGTTTTATGGGTTTATTATTATTGTTTTCTTTTGCCCTTCATCTGATCTGATGAAGGGACATTTTCTGAGCGCAATATAGCGCAATGCCTTCCCACAATGCATGTGAACTACACGCACTCACATGATCTCACATGTACAGATTCATGGGCGAAACCAAAGTGGTTGGTGGTTTCAACCCCTCCGAAAAATATGAGTCACTTGGGATGATTATTCCCAACATATGGAAAGTCATAATCCATTCATGTTCCAAACCACCAACCAGCAATTTTTTTCATGTGGATTCTGGATGATTCACTATGGCCACTGTTGTTTTCGCCCATGGCGATTCATGTGGACTGCCAGGATCTGCAGAGCCAAACGAAAATGGCGGCCAGGATCCACCGTAAAACATATGGAGAAAACAAAAAGTACATCCATTTGCCACTCTTGTTGTCAAGAATTTATGATAATTTATGACTCTCAGTGTATATCAGTGTCTATCCATTTCAAATCAATTACCATCTGGTTATTTGTTACATAGCCATGGGAAATGGCCCATAGAAATAGATGGTTTACCTATTAAAAATTGTGATTTTCAATGGCTATGTTAAATAACCAGATGGTAACTATCATGGTTTAACTCTCTAACTTTGGGCCTTGCTTCACCAAAACCAAGGTGCTTGAAACCCGACACCTTCAAAGCGATGAGCATGGCCTGGGTCGACCCGTGCCACGAATGGAAAGATCCACCATTTTTAATGGGAACATCGTCTATTTCGACTGGGCCATTTTCAATAGCTATATTAAATTACCAGAGGGTATGGTCAATTATTCAATTATTATTCATCTAATTATTCTATATTATTCTGACCATCCCTATTGAATCTATTTTAACGGTCATTTCAGGATCCTAAATTGGAGGTACTGTACCATACAAGGCCATATTTTGTGGGGATATTCACTTACATAGGCCTTACATAGCTGGGGTGGATTTAGTAAGGTTCTTTGCGCTGATTGGTGGTGCTTCTATGTTTTAAGACATGGTTATAGAGTTGGTTTTTAACATATGTTACAAGTCATTCAGGGATATGTATGTG
>Ga0126342_10005742_pt1:20000-21790 | contig 21790 bp, 15 predicted proteins | sample Cyp1metagenome_FD_92528 | JGI IMG/M metagenome (GOLD analysis project Ga0126342, IMG submission 92528) | Coral microbial communities from Lord Howe Island, Old Settlement Bay, Australia - Cyphastrea 1 metagenome | ecosystem: Host-associated > Invertebrates > Cnidaria > Coral ... | reverse complement strand
CGGATTTAAAGGCTTACGCCTGACAGCCGGGCGCCGGCCAAGCAACGACGTTTGGCTTATGGTGTGGGAAGATTGGGCCGAGATTCTCCGCGCAAACCCAGGGAGGGCTATGTCAAGAACTGAGGCAGGCATAATGCGCAGTGCTTGCCTGTATGGAAGCATGTTGAACGCAGGTTGTGCCCATGTTGGGCCCATCTTGGGCCTATATTGGCCCAGGTTGGGCCTATGTTGGGCTATGTTGGGCCCATCTTGGGCCCATGTCGGGCCTATGTTGGGCCCATGTTGGCCTATGTTGCGCCTATGTTGGCCCATGTTGAGCCCTCTTGGGAGCTATGTAATGTTGGGGCCATGTTTGGGCCATCTATGTTGAAACGATCTTAAGATGCCAATTTTTCCGCCGCGGGCCCCCTCCTGGAGCCCAAAACCACGTAAAAACGGATGGTTTTTTAACATCGCGAAGCGCCGTAAAAAAACGATGTTTTTGAACACCGCAAGCAAAATACACCGTAAATAACAGTGGCTTCAGTCGGGGGGGACAGTCTGGAGGTGGGTCGGCGGCAGGGTTGGCAGCCCCTATAACCTTCGGTTACTACCGAAGGCCTCCGGAGGACACGGGCTCCGTGGCCGGCGCCCAGATTAAAGGCTCCGCACCTTGCCGCGGACCCCTGCATGTTGGAGGCGGCAAGCGGGGGGTAAGGAGTGTGAGAGAGAGAGAGAGAGATCTATATCTATATCTATATCTATATCTATATCATAATATCATAATATCATAATATCATAATATCATAATATCATAATATCATAATATCATAATATCATAATATCATAATATCTATATTTATATCTATATCTATATCTATACATCTATAAATCTATATATATATATACATCTATAAATCTATCTATATATATATATATAGAGAGCGAGAGACAGCATCTTGCCTCTTGCTTCTTGTTCTTTTTCCTGCATTCTAGCGTTTTGCTCCATCTCTTGTCATCTTGCCTCTTGCTTTCTAGCTCCTTGCCCCTTCGCTTCTCGCTTCCTGCTATTGCTTGTTCTTGCATCGTGCCTCTTGCTTCTTGTTCCTTTTCCTGCTTTCTAGCGTTTTGCTCCATCTCTTGCCATCTTGCCTCTTGCTTTCTAGCTCCTTGCTCCTTCGCTTCTCGCTTCCTGCCATTGATTGCTCTTGCATCTTGCCTCTTGCTTCTTGTGCCTAACGTAGCTTTCTGAACCGACAAGAAATGAGCTCCAAATTGCAGCCTTCAAGCGTCCAAACCATTGGCTCCGCCATACCGAAGCACTATGTGTTTGAAGGACGGACGATGCATTCGGCCTGCGGCTGCCTGTGCCTAACGTTGCTTTCTGAACCGACAAGAAATTAGCTCCAAATTGCAGCCTTCAAGCGTCCAAAACATTGGCTCCACCACACCGAAACAGCATGCAACTGAAGGACAGACGAGGCCTTCGGCCTGCGGCTGCCTGTGCCTAACGTTGCTTTCTGAACCGACAAGAAATTTGCTCCAAATTGCAGACTTCAAGCGTCCAAAGCCTTGCCTCCGTCACGCCGAAGCGACGCGAGGCCTTCGGCCTGCGGCGGCCTGTGCATGACGTTGCTTTCTGAACCGACAAGACATTAGCTCCAAATTGCAGCCTTCAAGTGTCCAAAACCAGGCTGTCGGCCTTCGCTTCATGTCGTGTCATCTTGCCTCTTGCTCTCTAGCGCCTTGCTCCTTTGCTTCTTGCTTCCTGCTACTTGTATTGCTTGCTCTTGCATCTTGCCTTTTGCCTT
>Ga0126342_10005742_pt1:0-17500 | contig 21790 bp, 15 predicted proteins | sample Cyp1metagenome_FD_92528 | JGI IMG/M metagenome (GOLD analysis project Ga0126342, IMG submission 92528) | Coral microbial communities from Lord Howe Island, Old Settlement Bay, Australia - Cyphastrea 1 metagenome | ecosystem: Host-associated > Invertebrates > Cnidaria > Coral ... | reverse complement strand
ATGTCTTAGAGGTGCTTGTATGAAAGCTCTTGTGGGAGGCTCGTGTGAGGTTCTTGTATCAAGATCTTTTAAGGTCCGCTCCAGCAGCAGCAGCAGGTCCTTTTATGACGATCTTGTGAGATTCTGTTAGGTCCTGGCATGAAGATCTTGCCCAAGGTTTTTTTTTTTTAAACTGGAGATCGTAGACATGCTGTTAGAGGCCTTCGCGTGGTCTTGTCCAGGTCCTTTTGAGAGGCTCTTGAAGAGGTCCTGGTGAAATCCTCTCGGTGTCCTTACTTGATCTAGTCCAGTTCCTTGTGAGAAGATCTTGTGGAGATCCTGTTGAAATCCTCCTCAAGAGGCCCTTGCGTTAAGATCTTGAAGATCCTCTGCGTTGTGTGCTTGTATGAAAATTCCTCGGGATGCTCATGGGAAGTTCTTGTATGAAGGTCTTGCGAGCATCGTATTATTCTTTTCCGGATGTATCTGGAAAAAAACAGGACACATTATTCTGCAGGAAGAAAAATTGAGACAGGAATTGCAAAAATCCTGCCAAGTAGAGGCTTAGTACTGGCATTGTTGAAAAGACGCGGCAATGGTGTCAGACCCCTCAACATAAGGCCCATCCACAATTTGTCAGCTTTATTTTTTATATATATATATATATCTATATATGTATACATATAGACTTAGATATATGCTTTGTAGAGTCTCCCTCCAGCTTAGCGTGGATCCGGGATGGTAATTGAACTTGTGATCGGTGTATTTTAAAGTTTCCTTATGTTTTTTTAAGCGACAAGATGCTCTCTGGGACACTGGCGTTGATTCTGAAGACAAACGGCAAAATGCTGTGTTCTCATCTGTATGCAGGACGCTATGATGAAGGCGACCAACGGCTGTTCTTGCTGCTTTTGCAGAGCCTTGCCGCGAAGTAGCAATGCAATTGCCTGTTTTTGTGGTACTGAATTAGGGATTTGAATTAAATGGACAGACTCTTTCGTTGGTGAAGCTGACGATCGAGGACTACTGTTGCCTCGTTAACCCTTGGCACTGTCCTGGTGAATCAATCACTGTCGGTTTTAATGAAGTCACCCATGATTCTGACCGCTATGCAGAGCCTTTCGATGCCCCTCGTCTGAAGCAAGGTTTGTCACTTGATCCCTTGATTCACTTGAGTTCACCTGCCAACAATTTGTCGGAGTGTGGTCTCGTTGTACGCAAACACGAGTTCTCTCAGAAGGAGTACTTTGTCCGAAGTTCTATCTCACTCAGATGGGAAGCATTTGCGCGTTGCTTTGACGTGCCAAATAGCATCCTAAAGTCGATTCCCTCACGTGTATCCATGCTAGAACTGCGGACTACTGAAGTGGATTAAGTGGATATGAGGTTAATTTTCGGCATCTTCATCACAGGACTGCACTTTGTGAACCATACCAGGCCATGATTCACTGCAGACCACAAGATATTTGAATCCCGTGATCCTGGATTGAATGCCTCTTCTATCTCTTCTCTTGTGGGGATGTTGTCATATGACTCACTGTTTTGGATGTACAGACTGCTATCAACATCTATCAATACTGTGCGGAGGCCATTGTTGGAAGTGCTTGGCAGGGAACTTCTGACCTGGCTTCCTGCAGCGGCTGCTTTTGGCAACTCCTCGAACACTTACTGCGCGTTGCTGTTAGGACTACGATCTTGTTTGAAAAGTTCGACTATTCATCATTGTACAGGTAGTTCCGAGCTAGAGTTAGAGTCATGATTCGTGGTGTTCCGTTACGGACCTCAGGTGTCTATCAGTTGGCCGATCACTTGGAAGCAAACTATTGTTCATTGTCTGAGAGGACGGTCTTTGGCAACCTAGCGCCCGTTGTTGGTTTATCCCTGGAAGTGGCCATGAAACCATGTTTGAAGCATCGTGGTTCTGAAGCCGCTTTCACCAGCTTGGCGTCAAAGGCCGCTCTTGGTCTAAAGGTCTTTGGAGCCGCAGTCTTTGCATTGCAATATCCTGACTTCAACACTGTGGGTATGGAAGTGTCCTCTCTATTCGTTTTCACCATGGTGGGCTACAGACTCACACAACGATTCCTGCTGGACCGCCTTTCAGAGTCGCCGGTGGCACTGCTAACGATGGTTGACGCAAGTGTCAGTCTGATAATCTCTGGTGGTCTGAGCTTCGTGGAGGTTGAAGATATGCACGAGACGGTCCACCTCTGGCTTAACGATCCTTCGATCTTTATCATGCTGCTGCTGTCATTTGCGACATTCAGCCTTGGGCATTGGACAACACTGCACCTGGTAAAGGCCGACACTGCAACTGCGACCATGGTCATTGGGAACATTTCCAGTGGTTTCAGTGTGATTCAAGGACGCCTGGCTTTGGCAAAGCAGTCTTTTCCTGACACAAACACAGATATGACAAGAAAAATGACTTGATATGACAAGTAAATTTTCTCGCCGGTTCAAGCCAAGTTAAGAACTGCAAGATCGAGGCATCTTTTTCTTCAACGACAGCGACTTCCAGAGACCCTTAGCCTTCGACGCTTGCTGCACATATCAGACAAAGTCTTTTCATGAGCCCAAGATTCTTGAGCTTGACCTAATGTATAGCGACCGACTTACAGTTAGAACCTTTTTTGGAAAAATAAATAAATAGCGGCAATTTGATATCGACGAGGTTCTAAGTGTACACTTAGAACCGAAACAAGTCAACACTTGATTTTTCATGAACACTTAGAACCTACACCAATTTTAACACATATCCAGCTTTAACTTAGAACCTCTGCTTCTTGAATATGAATTTTAAAATCGTCAAAATTAACACACGACACACACACACGAACACACACACACAAGCCCCTTTGCATCCACACGTGATGCCTCAAAGAGCGAGGAGCTCTAGTGGCTGAGTTTAGACCCATAGGTTCGTTCGACTCTGTGTGTGGTGCCATCTGACTTCTTTTGCTGATCCAAATTGACGTGATTTCGGTGGATGCAGACGTTTTTTCTGGCTTTGTCGATTCTCTTCCTCTGCATTTTTGGATTTGGACCTTGCACAACTCATATCAGCGGCAAAGATTTTGTGAACCACCAGGTTTGTGCTGATTTTGATTTCACTGTCCCCACTTTGCACACCTCCGGTGGTATCAGTGCTGCTCATTTCAGTGTGATTTGTGAGTGTCATATTTTCAATTTCTCCCAACTGGCGTGTACTGCAGGGTCGCTCCTGACAATATTTTTCAATTTTCTGGCCATTGTTTGCGGGTGGCTCCGCGTGCGACAATTGCAAATTCCGACATTGATTAATTTTTCATTTTGCACCACCGGACAGAGAACATCAAGCAACAGATTCATCATCAGACACGACTGCACACGATTGGAACAGACGGGTCCCAACAGCAATTGCAAATCCGGTCCCAAGTCCGGACACTCAACCTCGAAGCCTTCTTCATCACTGATTTGCGCCCTTGCTTTTATAGCCTTTAATGTTTGTGGTGCACTTCTCCTGATGGATTACTCAGATTTGAGTGGGGGTGAGGGTTGTCTGGATCAGTCATGGATTCAGACAGAAGCTGATTTCAATGCAACTACACTTTACAGACTGCTACAGGCGAAAAATCATGACAAAGCGCTGCCAATGGACTTCGGTCCTGAGAGAGACAGTTTGACAGTGCATCGCATGGGTAGTGTGCAAAAACGGAGTTACAAAAGAGCCTTCAGACGTGCTCTGAGAACAGGCAGTGCTTGGTACAGAGGTCAATGTTTGACCTTGGAACAATTCTCACCAGGACTCCATCGCCCTGAGCCAGATCCTGCACAGCCGCGATCACGACAGCGGCCACAAAAGCCCATGGCGCCTCGTCATAGGGTGCAAGTTGGCCATGTGAACGTTGGAGGGTTATCCCAAGATCGGTTGCATGAGATAAAAATCTGGGCGCAAGAGACTGAGATTGACATCATGCTACTCAGTGAGACACGCTGGTCTTTTGATGCTGAGTGGGTGGATGCTCACTGGTACCATATCCATTCTGGGACAGACAAGGACCGTGCAGATGGCCTTCTTTTCCTTGTCAGAAAGACTTTTTGCAAGTCTGAGCATCTAGGCTTTGCTGCTGTCCTTCCGGGTCGCATTGGCCACTTGCGCATACAGTTCTCCAAAAGGTCATTAGATCTTATTGGTTGCTACCAGTATACAGCCAATCCAACCAATTATTCCACACAGAAACGTCAAGGCTTTTGGAACCAATTGGAACAAGTGGCTGCCACTGTCCCTAATCGTAATAACATCATTTACCTAGGTGACTTCAACTGTGGCATTACTGCACAAGGGCCATATACTGGAACGGAATGGTACACATGGCAATCTCACTTATGCAAAGGACCTGTTCACAAAGATCGACATGAGTTCATGGAGTTTCTACAGAAATTTCATCTTACTGTTTTGAACAGCTGGAATGCCAAAAACCCGCCTAGTTTTGTTAACATTCTGGCCACTTCCAACATTGATCACATCATCATGCGTTTGGCTGATGTGGATTCTGCAGCAAAGGATGTCAAGTATTTTCCAAATGCACCGTTTTTACCGATTGCAGGTGCCAAGCACATTCCGATGACTTGCACGATCAGGAAAATCCCATACGCATACACCAAACAGGCGCAGCTCCAAGTCTGCTCATTTCAACAACGGATGAAATGCAGACGGGCATGGCAGAGCAATAGCAATGAATGGCAGCAGTTTCACAACAGTTTCACTAATCGTTTTTTTGAATTCACTCAACTGAAACATGATGATCAGACTCTTGTTGATGATTTGCACAACTGGCTCCTGCCTGTGTTTCACCACCATTTTCCTGTTGACCGGCCTAGCTGTCATCCTCTTAGTGAACCTGATGCCAGTCAAGTCCAGACCATTCGACTCAAATGGCATCACAGAGCCCAGCTGGTGCAGTGCCAGACAACTGACGTTCAATCCCTGTTTCATGCTTGGTTTCACTTTGGCAGATTTAGGAAGTTGAAACGCTTGCAACAACAACGTGTGCGTTTATTGAAAAAACAGAAACTGCATGATTTATTGTCAGATGTTGCGCAGGCCTCTCACCGGCATGACAGTTTTGCTGTTTATCAGGCCATCCGTAAATACACTCCCAAGCAACCACTGAAGCGAATCAGACTGCGACGTCCAGATGGAACACCAGCCACGAATGAACAGGCCTTGGACATGACCAGAGAGCACATTCAGGAAATTTGGCATCGAGCTTCACAAATTGAACTCCAGCCACCTGTTCCTGTTGGTGTCCCTTTTACATGTGATGAATTAATTCAGGAATTTGCACAGATACCGCTGACCAAAGCAGTGGGTTCATGCACAACACGTTTCAACTTTTATTTATGCCAAATTACAACAATGGTGGAGTCAACATCCCATTTTCATACCCCAACAATGGAAGGATGCACATCTTACCTTCATCAACAAACCGTGCAAAACACCAGACCGATTGGGCCATCTTAGACCTTTAGCTCTTTTGGAGCCGATTGGCAAGTGCGTGCTGGGACTTGTCACTTCGAAATTTGCTGCTGACGTCCATCCCCTCATATGCTCATGGCCTCAATTTGCATTCATGAAACAGAGATCCACCTTTGATGCTATAAGGAGGGTTATTGCACATTGTCAGCAGGTCCGCACACTCAGCCACACTCAACGACGCAGTGTACATGACCGGTATCATCAACAGACTTGCTATCAGGTATGTGGAGGAATACAAATCTTGTTGGACGCCAACAAAGCCTTTGATCAGGTTCCAAGACAGCCACTTTTTGAATTCCTACACACCCTGCCCATCAACCAGGTTCTAGTGACCATCCTGACAGAATGGCACTCCAATACTGCATACCTAGTGATGGATGGACACACCAGTCACAGAATGGAGACCGGTCGTGGAGTGAGGCAAGGCTGTCGTGCGGCCCCTGTGCTATGGTCCTGCCACACGTTGGACCTGTTTTATCAACTTCGTGATCGGGTTGATGTCACCTGGATCAAAAAGTGCCTCACTGCGTTTGCTGACGACCTCCATTGTTGCGATGTCTTTTACAGTGAGATTCAGCTGAGGCAGGCCATTTCCAGGATAGGACAACTCCTTGATGTGCTTGATTTGATGGGTGTACAATTGTCGCTGGAAAAGTCGCATGCCATTTTTAAGATCAGTGGCACCAATTGCCGCGCAGCCCAACGACAGTACATCCAGATTGATTCTCATGGTCCATACATCAACATTCCCAGACAGCATGGTCAAGTTTCCAGATTACCAATTCATTTTCAGGCCAAATATTTGGGCATCACTGTAGGCTATCATCAATTTGAGCATGGTACAGTCAAGCAAAGGCTGAAGGCTGCGCGACACACTTTTGCCAGATTGCGTCGGTGGCTCTGTGCAAGACAAATCCCTCTCAAGACTCGATTGCAACTATGGCACTCTTGCATTTTTTCCACCTTGGTGTATGGTTTGTATGCGGCAGGCTTTACATTGAGTGATGTCCTTGCAATCCAACAATGTATTTTCTCCATGTACAGACTGCTTCTCGGCAACCATAGCTTTCTGACACGACAAACGCACCTGTCGGTCTTGCACCAATACAACATTGACCATCCCCTGAGCCTTTTGCTTCATGCCGGAAGACAGCTGCAACGCACTCTGAGCTGCAGACTTAATGCATTACCAGTTGATGACATTGTCTGGACTGTCGACTGGACACACCTTTCTTCTTTACTACATCTGGTCCAGTCCACCTGGTATGAACAGCTCCAGGCCCAACAGAGGCTTCCAGCAGACGAGGTGCTTTTGACTCCACATGTTTGTCACTGCTGTGATTTTAAATGCAATTCATTGGCCAATTTACGCAGACATATGACCACCGTTCATGGCCAACAACAACTGCGCACCCATTTCACGACAGTTGCATCATTTGCTGTTGGTGGCCTGCCTCAATGTTCTCACTGCTTTGAATCGTTTCCCAGCTGGCGAAACTTTCAAATCCATTTGGAACGCAATTGCTGCCAGGTGTTCAAACAGATGACGACCTTGCCAGTGAGCCCAACGTGCCCAGAGGCCCAGCCCAGTGCGTACCCAAAGCTCACCAATGCTGCCCTAACGGCCCTGCTGTCCAAGCCATATGGTGTGGAAGCCTTACGCAATATCCAACAGAAGCAATGGGATGCCCTACAGCAGCAACCAGATGCCATTGCAGACCTGACACATCATTGTGTGATTTGTGGAATGTTCTGCAACCGGCCGCAGGATCTGAACCTGCACATGCGTACGCAGCATCCCACATTGCTGCCAAACGTGATGTCCAAAGCCAGCCAGCTCAATCGAGCACAAGCATCCAATTCACCATGCCGTTTTTGTGACCGTGAGTTTCGAAGAACACATCAATGCCCAGTGATGATGCAAGCAGCACTCCTTCTGGTTAATACTGATGGCACTGGCCGCAGTCTTTCCCAACCAGGTGATGCTGTTCTATGCTGCGATGTTTGCAACATGCGCTTTCAGGAGCTCATGCAATTACATGACCACTTGCATCAGACACATCGTCTTGAACCACAAGACTGGGACCCCCTCAGGGACATGTTGACAGGGACAGAGCCGGTGTGCTCACACTGCTTATCCATGTTTGCGGACAAACCAGCCCTCCGGCAGCACATAACCTTGGGACAATGTCGAAGCTTTGACCCGATGCGGCCACCAGCAGAATATCCCGTGGCATCTGAATGGCAGGAGCTCATTGTCTCTGGCACCATTGCCCAACTGCGACAGGCGCCACAGAAACGGATGCACCTGACTTTGAGATGTCAATTCTGCCACACTGCATTTCAGAGAACTGGAGATCTTTCATTGCACTTGCAGACGGTTCATAGCGTCTTGTGGCATGACTCGCAATCTCATGTTCAACTACTGATGGAAGCCAGTCACACTTTTGGATGTCTGTGCAACCCAATGACCAATGCCAGTGGTCTTCAGCACATATGCGTGGCACTCAGGCAGCTTGGCATGATGATGCAGAAGATGGACCAGCCCATGTTTCTGCCTTGGACGTTTGAACAATCACACATTCAGACCTTTCTTCAAGCAGTTCTTCATGAGCCGGCTGGACAACAATTGCGGGAATGTCTGCGCTTGCGTCAATTTGTGACCCTATGGACTGATCCCCTGCTTGTTCAGTTTCTGCGCACCAGATGCCTGCAGTGCGGCCAATCCTTCCATCCAGCAGAATTGCGTGAACATTTGCACAGAGCCCATGCCTCAGTGATGAATGCCCAGCAAACTCTCATGCCACAACTCCTGACAGCTGTTGGCCGTGAAAATGCCAATGACTTTCATTGTGACATGTGCCAGCAGATCTACAATTACCCACCGAGAGGAGATGAATCACCCCAGGATCTCTCGGCCAGAACTCTTTTGGCTCAGATCCATCTCCAACATCAGTGTCCAGTTGTGCTGCAGCTCTCACTCCTGCTTCAAGATCATGGACGCTGGCACTGCCTTCACGGCGGCGGACTCCGAGATGTTGGAAACTTTCAAGATGATGGGTCCACTCTTCAAACAGGACAGATACGAGAGACCAGAAGACGGCCACGAGTCAAAGAAAATCAGGAAGGACGGCAGAAAGCAAGAAGAGTCCAAGGACAACCAGCTTCTCATGGCGATGGGTCAACTCTTGCTGAAAGTGGATGCGGAGCAACAAGCGCTCAAGCGTCAAGACTCATGGATCTGCTTCATGCAAACAGAGCCCCAGGCCCTCTTGCCGTCGCTGATTCAGAAGGCAGCGGAATGGAAGCAGACCACCAAAGTGAAGCAGGAACCCATGATGGATCACTCCCCTTTGCCACTGCGATGCCTCCTCACCCAACACCTGGCGGAAACTCTTCTCCACCGGGTCACCAAGCTGGCACAGTGCAGCTCAGAGGACCCACTGAAGAAGGTAGCGCTGGAACAGGGACTGCTGACACAGGAGGGCCACTTCCCCTACCAGAGGTGGAATGCGCAAGCGCAGTGCCTCAAGACCACCAATCATCAGCCAATCACCATCCAAAGGATGATCAAGTACTCCGAGCAGCTGGTCGAGATCTTGAAGGATCCATGTGCAACAGTGAAATTCCACAGTCTCAGACCTCTCTCAACAGAAGCCATTGTGCCTTGGATGTGGCAAATATCGATGCGATCGGACGATCTTCAAGTCTTGCTGACAACGTTACAAGGGAGTACTGTATGGAGTCTCCTTGGCCTATCCCTGAAGCCCCATGCTCTCCACCTGAGCAAACAGGGTCAACACCTCCAAACTCTGATGGGCAAAGGACAGGGCAAGAACCAGGGCAAATCCAAGACCAAGCGCTCCCAGTGACGCAGGAGAACACCATGTCGCAGCCCAGCCGCACTGAGCTACTAGCAGGTATTTCGTGCCTCAGGTTGGCCAATGACTCAAACTGGTGCTATGTCAACGCTGCCGTGCTGACGACTCTGTGGTCTTTTCTGAGCCTGGCACAGTTCTCACTTGAGCAATGGGGTCCACATTCCACCCATATTGCCAATCTTTTACTGCACCATGACTCAAACCCGGTAGAATTAGCCACGGTTTCATTTTTGCAACCAATTTTTGAGCAATGGCAAGGACTTGGCAATCAAGGTGATCCTGTGGAATTTCTTGCGCACCTGATGCGGGGGTTGCGTTTTGCTGGCATCAACATGCGCTGGGAAAAGAGAGTGCAAATTGGACTTCTCACTGACGTTGTCGATGAGAGTGACCAATACACACCCTTGATACTGCGCTTTGACCCTGCCATGCTACAGGATGACATGATCACACTATGTCAGATGATTCGAGATTGGTCCAATCAGGATGGCATGCTCACCGCACTCACTGCCACGACTCCATTGATTTGTGTTCAGATTGATCGACATGTGCGCTCAGGTCTGGGGGACATCACCAAGTGCGACATCCCAGTCAATTTCCATTGGGGTATTGATGTTCCATTCTATACGGATGATGGCATGACAATCACATGGAAAACATACAGGGTCATTGCTGCCATTGCGCATCTCGGACATGACTCTGCAGGCCATTGCCGCACGATGCTGAAAGTAGCCATGAATGCAACGGCACCGAACCCTTACATGTTCCTCCTGACTGAAGATTGGAGCAAGCCGACACCCATTTGGAAAGAGCCATCCTGGTTTCTGCGTAATATCACGTGCTTCTGGCTGGGTGATTGGGATCAATTGGATTTCTTCCAGCTTGATGTCACCACCATGCTTCCAACAATGCGACCACCGGACACTGGGAGACGTCTGATTGGTGCATCGGACTTGCTTAGCCATTTCATTGAAGGAACAGATGACAGCCAATAGCCAGTATGTTGCCAGTGGCACCAGATGCCGATGTCTCATCAACTCCCCAGTTGATGCCCGCTTTCAGGCCCTTCGAAACCCGAAGTGTACCCACCCCCAGAATCTTAAAAAAAAAAAAATGCTGGTCCAAGAGGCAACTGCCCAACGTGTCACGAAGGCCAGGGTAAAAAAAAAAAAGAGAGAAAATCATTTGTTGCTTTGATGTTTCACCAACGATCCAATGGCTTCCACATGCCGCTGTATCACCACAGGCATTTTGCCACCCTGCTGTTCCACAGCTTTTGATGCTGGCCATCTCAGGCTTTTGACCACTATGCCTGGATGAGCCCATTGACATCCCAGTGCCTGTCCATTTTGGACCCATGCCTAGCCGGCGCCATCAACTGAAAACGCCATTTTGGCCTACTGCTGTTTCAAATTTGCCGATGCCAGACCATTAATGGCCTATGCCACCCATGTCACTGACCCCCAGGTCAGTGCCCGCTTTCATGCCCTTCGAAACCCGAAGTGTACCCACCCCCGGACACACAAAAAAAAAAAAGAGGAGAGGCTGGTCCAAGAGGCAAATGCCCAATGTTTCACGAAGGCCAGGGTAAAAAAAAAAGCTGGTCCAAGAGGCAAAGGCCCAATGTTTCACGAAGGCCAGGGTAAAAAAAAAAAACGTCATGTAGATTCTCCCATTAGGGCTGCCGATCCAGCTTTTGTGCACTGCATGCTGGAGCTCAGTTTCTTTCTCCAAGACCCTTGGCAAAGGGCCATCACTGACACGGGTGATGCAGCGCGCGCAGACTTTTGATCAGAAAAGGAGCGTGGGAAAAAAAACACACACACACACGTGAAGTCCATGCTCGAGTGAGAATCCCCCTTCACCAGGGGGGGTTTGCTTCGGACTTTCATGCAATTGCTTCTCTTGCCGCCCCTTTTTCATAGGATGTGAATTCTTGTTAGCAGGGTTTGGTGCGGTTCTTCATGCACGGCAACATTTCAGCCAGTTGTGATCGACTATCCTTTTGTGCGCACAAAAACGGAAGCTTCTTCTGGACACTGTGTTTAACCATGGGACTGAAGTTTGTTTCTTCTCTGTCAGATACGTGGGATGGCTTCATCACTGGCAAACGTTTTGTCACGCCGTGAAAACAGGGAACCTCTTTTCCAGCTGGCTCGAAAACGCCAGCCCGCACAGTTCACGTGAACGTCGGGAACTTATGTGATTCACAGTTGAACCAGTGGGAAGTCGTGCAGCTTGTCAAGTGACAAGAGTTCTTTTCCATTCCTGTCACGTGACGGATGGTACGGACTCCAGCCACAGGTGAGACCTTCGGTGCAGAGCCAGGTCAGGTTCAACAGCGTTCCAGAGAAGGTTCCGGCTTGGTGTGGCCAGGTTTAACGAGGCTTCAAGAAGGTTCTGGTGCGATTCCGGGAGTGTATCGGCGCAGCTTTTTCGGTCAAGTTCCAGCAAATTGCGGACAAAAAAAATGTGAAAATAATTTGCTGCTGCTGTTGGAAATAGCGCCGAAGCTTATTTTGTTGCAATTTTTTGGTTTCAGGATTTTGATGAAAAACATGAAACTGGTTCAGATCTTGCTTTGAACACTGGCAGGGATTCATTTTGGATTGATTGAAGCCTCCAAAGAAACTTTAGTTTTGGAATTGATTTTTTGTTTTTTCAAAAAATCAAAAATCCAGAATTCTAGGCATGGAAGGAACACTGAGAACCTCTGATACTTGATGCTCCCAGAAAACAGGGCCAAGCAAGCAGAGGTTCTAAGTGTTAGGTTCCGCAAGGACTACGGCCACATATCTTTCAGTGCAACATCCCAATGTTTGCATGCACAAATGCACACACACGCACATGATATATCTATATATAATTTATATGTATGTGCGTGTATATATATATATATATATTTATTTTCATTTTCATATTCATACTTATATTCATATTTATATTCATATTTATATTCATATTTATACTATACATATACAGATATGTATTTTTTATGTAAGTATACATATATATATATATATATATATATGTATTTTATGTTTTTGTTCACATTTAGTGACCGACCTACATGTTTGAGCAAACTTAGAACCTGAAATTTGGGAGGTTCTAAGTGTTTGTTCCAAAATTTTGGAACATTGAGGTTCCAAGTGTAAGTCGGTCGCTATAGTCATACAGTTTCAGACACATTCAATTTCTGGTTTAGCCTTTCAATGTTCATACATAATCATACATGTTCACACATGTTCATATATCATATATGAAATATGTTCAAAAAATATGAAAAATGATTGTCAGTGATTTGGCTACACTGGTGCACAGCGAACATCCAAGGTGGGACTTCTTTTGGTCATTTGTGGAGGTATATGGTGGACCGTCAACCAGAGCATTGCCAGGTATGAAAAGCAACATGGCTTAGCCGACAAACATGTTCAAACGAACTCGCCGTCGTCGTCGTCATCGTCTTCGTGGTCATGGTGGTGGTGGTTGTGGTTGTGGTTGTTGTTGTTGTTGCGGTGGTGGTCTCTCTCAAGGGAGTATAGTGTAAGGAAGATCATAGGACTGGCTGAAGCAGAAACAATTGAAGTACAAACCCATTGACGCAGTGGGCTGTTAAACTCCTGTCGCCTAACTCTGCGAATCCATTTGGAGCAAAGTGTTTGTGATCATCTCAAAATATGGTGATGGTTGGTGATTATATGCAGCTTGGGCCAGAATCCACTGCAGTGTGTGCGCAGTATTCTGAGGCATGAGGAGGCAGCCCCCGAAGCAGAGCCAAAAACCACTTAGCGAGAGAAAAAGGGAGTGCTTGGGATGCCGATTGACTTTGCTATTTTTGTTTATTCATTGTTCATTCGGTCTATTTGGTGCACGACTTGCAACAACTCTGCTATGCCCGTTCCGTAAATTTGCATGTCTCTGCATGACAGGTGATGGAGAAGGGGCCCAGAAAAATCCACCATCTTCGCAGCAACTGCCAGCCAAACAACCTGCAACTGCCAGTGCAAATTTGGCCATTTGCTTACAGGGGGAACCAGACATGAACTTGATGTATGGAATTGCTACGACTTGCCCATTTTCACGATTGCTGCAGTAACCCCAGCATGAGGCATTTGGAGCCCTGGGTCCGGGCTATGTGCCTCCTGTTCTGGTTGGTTCGACATGTTTGACACCGTTTATGTTGGCTGCGACGTTTATCAATGTCGACATTTCTCAATATCCAGGGTGGCAGACGATGACAGCCTCCAGAGATCTCCAAAGTGTCGCAAGTCAAGGCTGGAAGGACACAATGGGATGTTTAGGACAGAAACACGATTATTCTTGACATTTGACGTCAAGATCTCAAAGACTTGCTGCCTAGCCCTGATGAAGGCATGCGCAACAAGCTCAGCATTTTCGAGGACTGCTACTATCTTCTAAAGCGCTTTGCATTTGGGTCATTTGGGAAACCACATGCTCAAGTGTTGGAGGAGTACAGTGATGGTTTGGAGCGTGTGCTTGAGCTGTCACAACTCCGCCATGTACATCTCGACTTGGAGGCAGATAACATTGCAATAGCATTGCGCATTCATTCCGTTCCGTACACGGATTGTACAATAAATTGTTCATTGAATGGATACTTTGGGGTATGTCTGGATGTCCGAGGCGAAAGGGGTGAGCCAGACCGCTGTATGTGAGATGTGAGAGGGAGCTGCAGCAGCTGGTGGTGGAGAGTGGGCATCCGTCAGAAAAGGAAGCGGCCTTTGGCGCTTGACACATGATGCATTCAACCAAGTAGATTGCTTGTCCTGACCCTTCTGCTCTTTTCTCCAGGCGCAGTTTAAGGCTTCGGTCATGCACATCTGCCGTGTTTGAACGCACTGAGCCTTCACATAGAATCTCTCAGATTTCAGCTGCGCATGACAGGAAGGCTCCGCCTCTTGCCAAGGCCTTTGAGCTGTAAGTGTTTGTGTTTGCAAGATTTTGGAAGCTGGATTTTGGTACTTGTTCTTTGTACAGCCTCTCTACGAGTCAAACTAAACTGCTGAGCAGGAGTACCCTGCAAGATAAACCAGTGATGCAGTTTGTTTTTTTGTTGTTTTCCTTGTTTTCCTTATTATTGTTTCCACGGTTTTTTCCATTTGCACAGCTTTCCTGGCCGTTTGGGTCCAAGCTTTGAAAGAGCTGCGGCTCTGCCTCCTTGTGGCCGAGCTCCCTGCGGCTGGCGAGTGGACGGCTTAGATCGGGATGTTGAAGGATGCAGATCCTGAAATGCTCACCGCAGGTCTGATTTTCATTTTTTTGTAGATTTGGAAAGTTGTTGCCTTTCTGTATCCATGTTTTATTTGTCAAGGGCAGAAGCGCTAGGGAAGTCTTGGTGGGACTGGGGGTTTGTATGAAGGCTCAAAAGCGCCAGAAAGTTGGAACCGCAGTCTCTGCCATTGTGTGCCATTGGACAGACGCATATGTAACGCTGTGCTTGCAAGTCTTGATGAGACTAAATAGATCTATATGTTGATCTCTTTTGACTCAACTTATTCTTGTGACTGAAAGGATGCCGCTTCGACTCGACATCAAGAAGAAGCTGTCAGCAAGGATGTTGTTCAAGTTCTTCAGAGTCGTTAATTTTTGGTACAGGGGCATACAGGGGCTTCTGCACAGAGGAGCGGCACTGGGTTCCCTTTCTTGTTCTTGTGGCAGGAGTGACCGCGTGAAGTGCGTGGACTTTCATCCCTCGGAGCCATGGACTTTGTCAGCTCTCTACTCAGGCAGCGCTGTGTTTGCTACAATTTTTTAAACCTTAGGTTGATCTACAAGATTCTACAAGTTTGTTCTTTGTTTCATGTCCCTGGTCCACTTTGATGCTAGATTTTGATGGTCACTTTTTATTCTTTTTGGCTCACTTGCCGCACCAAGAGATGTAGATTCCACCTGTCCGGGCAGGAAATATCTTCATTTGGGATTACAACACGCAGACACTTGTGAAGCAATTCGAGGCCGGACAAGAAGTGTTGGCTTTTTTAGAAAGAACGATTCAAGCTTCATGCTCGTGTTTGACATTTGCAGGTCTGCAATTTGCCAGTGCGGTGTGCAAAGTTTGTCACTCGCAAGCAGTGGATTGCGACGGCATCCGATGACATGCACGCCCATGGCTTACTGGAGCAGATGGGTCTCTCCATACAGATTCTGCATTTCAAAAGCAGCACTCTTCAGAAAGTGGGATTGCACAAAAGCATCAACTTTTACACTCAGATCCGCGTCTTCAACTACAACAGCTTGGAAAAGGCTCACGAGTTTGAGGCACCTTAGACTCAGCGAGGCGAGCCCTCAAGTAAGGGGGAAAGATTTTGATTTTCCCAGGCACACACAGACTATATCCGCTACATTGCCATCCACCCGACCTTACCGTACCTTCTGTCTTCATCGGATGACATGTCAATCAAGAAGGAGCCTCAGTGAGGGCACAGACCCAATGTTGGTTCGTAGAAAGTTGATAATAATATGACCTGTCATATCCATTGATTTCAGAGTTCAGATTCAGCATAGGATTTGCATCCTGAGGCTTTGGGACTGGGACAAGAATTGGCAGAACCTTCAGGACAGCCCAGCTTGTGGGCATTTTTTTTCGGGCATCAGCACCTTGTGATTTTCGTGGTGTTCAGATGTGTTTTTACTATGTCGTTATCAAATGGATTCCTCAGCTCGCAGCTGGAAAGCTCACATTTGCATGCAGAATGCTTTTCCATAGTGTTTGCACATCACAAGACACATAGATCGTCCATTGTGAGAATTGACAAGGGTGCTGATGCCTTATACAATGCTTTGCCAGGTTTTTGAGAGCCATGCGCACTATGTGATGATGTGCCAGTGGAATCCGAAGGACTTTCTCTTCACAGCAATGGTGAAAATTCTCAATCTCTGGATTCTCAGGAAGGCATGTAGGTTATTGTATGTTCGGGCATGAATTTGCATCGCAGCGCGGCAGGACACAAACATTTTCTGCTCTTGCTCCTTAGATCGCTCCATCAAGGTTTGGGGAGTTTCTGGTGGTGCAGGCGGGCAGCAAGACATGTTGAAAGTAGAGTCAGACATAGCCAGACGTAGTCAGACTGTGTGATTCGGCAACTTGGCAGGTGGCTCAAGCAATTGTCACTTTACCTTGACTGGGCATCAACGCGGTGTGAATTGTGTAGAGTGCGTTCCTCAATGCTGCTTTTGCAACTATCCATGGCTGGCATTGCATTGCCATGTCATTGTCCAAACTGGGATTCATATGTGTGGGGGATGGTAATGACCTTCTGAGTAGTTTTTTCAATGGTACAAAAATGTGCATATATATATTTACACGTATATATACATTCACATACACATATACATATATATATATATGTATATATCAATACAAATATATATATATATACATATCAATATATCAAGATATATATATAAATACTATATATATACACATACATAAGTATATAAATATATATACACATACATAACTATATATATGTATGTATGCAATGTTATGTTATGAAATGTAATGTAATGTAATGTAATGTTCTGTAATGTTCTGTAACGTTATGCAATGTAATGTAATGTTATGTAATGTGATGTTATGTAGTGTTATGGTATGGTATGGCATGGTAGGGTATGTAACTAATGTTATGTTATGTTATGCTATGTTATGTAATGTATGTAATGCATGTAATGTATGTAATGTATGTAATGTATGTAATGTATGTAATGTATGGTGTGTATGGTATGTATGGTATGTATGGTATGTATGGTATGTATGCTACGTATGGTATGTATGGTATGTATGGTATGTATGGTATGTATGGTATGCATGGTATGCATGGTATGCATGGTATGCATGGTATGTATGGTATGTATGGTATGTATGGCATGCATGTAATGTAATGTAACATAATGTAATGTATGTTATGGTATTTTATGTATGTGTGTATGTATGTATGTACGTATGTATGTATGGTTGCATGGTTGTATGTATGGTATGCATGGTATGCATGGTATGCATGGTATGTATGGTATGTATGGTATGTATGGTATGTATGGTATGTATGGTATGTATGGTATGTATGGTATGTATGGTATGTATGGTATGTATGGTATGTAT